>Ga0209295_1000031_pt1 | contig 287565 bp, 308 predicted proteins | sample Porto_5metaG_FD_187428 | JGI IMG/M metagenome (GOLD analysis project Ga0209295, IMG submission 187428) | Marine algal microbial communities from Porto, Portugal - Porto_5 metaG (SPAdes) (version 2) | ecosystem: Host-associated > Algae > Red algae > Unclassified | place: Portugal: Porto...
AGCTTACATTGCAAAACAAGGTCTTTAATTTCTCACACTGAAGGAACTCACTTGGTTCTTTCCTAGAGACACGATATAATGAAGACGGACAAGGGAAGGGGAAGCATCCCTTTCCCTTTTTCTCTGTATTTATCCGTTCTGCACGATTTCTCGTTTTGATGAGGGCAAAATGGGAAAAGGATAAAGAGAGACTTGTCCAATGCGTAAGGAAACCAGAATAAAGGAGGATCTCCTGACGAGCATGAATAAGAAATCAGTAAAAGACATTGACGTAAAAGGTAAAGTTGTGTTCTGCCGCGTAGATTTTAACGTTCCAATGAAGGACGGAAAAGTGACGGATGATACTCGTATTCGCGCAGCATTACCAACGATTGAGTATTTAACAGGACAAGGCGCAAAGGTACTACTAGCTAGTCATTTGGGTCGTCCGAAAGGTCAAGTTACTGAAGAACTGCGTCTGACACCTGTAGCAAAACGTCTGCAAGAGCTTCTTGGACAAGAAGTGAAAAAAGCAGATGAAGCTTACGGCGACAACGTGAAAAAGCAAATCTCTGACTTAAAAGAAGGAGATGTGCTAGTGCTTGAAAACGTTCGTTTCTATCCTGGTGAAGAAAAGAACGATCCTGAATTATCAAAAGCGTTTGCTGATTTAGCCGATGTGTATGTCAATGATGCGTTCGGTGCTGCACACCGTGCACATGCATCCACAGCTGGTATTGCAGCGTATCTTCCGGCTGTTTCAGGCTTCCTCATGCAAAAAGAGCTTGAGGTTCTAGGAAAAGCCATTTCAAACCCTGATCGCCCATTTACAGCGATTATCGGTGGCGCAAAAGTAAAGGATAAAATCGGTGTAATTGAAAGTCTTCTTGATAAAGTGGACAACCTGATCATCGGCGGCGGACTTGCTTATACATTTGTCAAAGCACTTGGCCACGAAGTAGGGAAATCTCTATTAGAAGAAGACAAAGTAGATTTAGCGAAATCCTTTATGGACCGTGCAAAAGAAAAAGGCGTGAACTTCCTGATTCCAACAGATGTTCTGGTAGCCGACGACTTTTCAAATGATGCGAATACAAGCATTGTGCCAATCTCTGAAATTCCAAGTGATCTAGAAGCACTTGATATTGGAACAGAGACAAGAGAGAAGTATGCTGATGTCATTAAAAACAGCAAACTTGTTGTCTGGAACGGACCAATGGGTGTATTTGAAATCGATGCATTCGCTAAAGGAACAAAAGCAATCGCAGAAGCACTGGCAGAAGCAAAAGATACATATTCTGTCATTGGCGGTGGAGATTCAGCAGCAGCTGTTGAGAAATTTGGTCTTGCCGATCAGATGAGCCATATTTCTACAGGCGGCGGCGCTTCACTTGAATTTATGGAAGGCAAAGAACTTCCAGGTGTGACTGCATTAAACGATAAATAAGACCAAAACTGCTATAAGGAAGTGTCAATCATGAGAAAACCAATTATAGCTGGGAACTGGAAGATGAACAAAACACTTGGTGAAGCTGTAAGCTTCGTTGAAGAAGTCAAGTCATCTATTCCATCTCCTGACAAAGTGGAATCTATTGTCTGTGCACCAGCCCTTTTCCTTGAAAAGCTGAACAGCCTTTCTAACGGAACAGACCTTAAAATTGGTGCGCAAAACATGCACTTTGAAGAAAACGGTGCATTCACTGGTGAAATCAGCCCTGCTGCGCTTAAAGATCTTGGCATCGGCTACTCAGTGATCGGTCATTCAGAGCGCCGCGAATTTTTCGCTGAAACAGATGAAACAGTGAACAAAAAAGCACATGCTGCATTCAAGCATGGCATCGTTCCAATCATCTGTGTAGGTGAAACGCTTGAAGAGCGTGAAGCAGGCAAAACAAACGAACTTGTCGCTGATCAAGTGAAGAAAGCACTAGCTGGTTTAACGAAGCAGCAAGTCGCTGAATCTGTGATTGCCTATGAGCCAATCTGGGCGATCGGTACAGGTAAATCTTCTACAGCAAAAGATGCAAACGATGTTTGTGCGCACATTCGCCAAACGGTTGCAAGCGAATTTGGTCAAGAAGCGGCAGACAGCCTTCGCATTCAATATGGCGGAAGCGTGAAACCTGCGAATATTAAAGAATATATGGCAGAATCCGATATTGACGGTGCTTTGGTAGGCGGCGCAAGCTTAGAACCTCAGTCTTTCGTTCAATTATTGGAGGAAGGTCAATATGAGTAAGAAACCAGCTGCATTAATCATCTTAGACGGATTCGGTTTAAGAGGCGAAACAGTTGGTAACGCTGTTGCCCAAGCAAAGAAACCGAACTTCGACCGCTACTGGAACGAATTCCCGCATCAAACCTTAACGGCTTCTGGTGAGGCAGTAGGCCTCCCGCAAGGTCAAATGGGGAACTCTGAAGTTGGGCATTTGAACATCGGTGCAGGACGCATTGTGTATCAAAGCTTAACAAGAGTGAATGTTGCCATTCGTGATGGGGAATTTGAGAAAAACGAAACGTTCCTAGAGGCAATGACTTATGCAAAAGAGAATGACAAGGCCCTTCATTTATTCGGTCTCCTGTCAGACGGCGGTGTGCACAGCCACATTCAACATCTCTTTGCCCTGCTAAAGCTGGCGAAAAAAGAAGGCTTAACAAAGGTATACATTCATGGCTTCTTGGACGGACGTGATGTTGGTCAGAAGACAGCCAAAGTGTACTTAAAACAGCTTGAAGAACAAATCAAAGAAATCGGTGTCGGAGAAGTGGCAACACTTTCTGGACGCTATTACTCAATGGACCGTGACAAACGCTGGGATCGTGTGGAGAAAGCATATCGCGCGATGGCGTATGGTGAAGGCCCAAGTTATCAAAACATCTATGATGTCGTTGATGACTCCTATGAAAATGGAATCTACGATGAGTTCGTTATTCCATCTGTCATTACGAGAGAAAATGGTGAGCCGGTTGCAAAAGTAAACGACGGTGACTCTGTGATTTTCTATAACTTCCGTCCAGACCGTGCGATTCAAATTTCAAACACATTCACAAATGAAGATTTCCGCTCGTTTGACCGCGGAGAAGCACATCCGAAGGATTTACACTTCGTCTGCTTCACACACTTCAGTGAAACGGTAGATGGCTATGTGGCTTTCAAACCAGTGAATTTGGATAACACAGTAGGAGAAGTACTTTCTCAAAATGGATTGAAGCAGCTGCGGATTGCTGAAACAGAGAAATATCCTCACGTGACGTTCTTTATGAGCGGTGGGCGTGAAGAAGAATTTCCTGGAGAAGACCGCATCTTAATCAATTCACCAGATGTCGCAACCTATGACCTCAAGCCAGAAATGAGCGCTTATGAGGTAAAGGATGCACTTGTTGCAGACATCAATGCGGACAAGCATGATGCGATCATTCTGAACTTTGCTAACCCAGATATGGTGGGTCATTCAGGTATGCTTGAGCCAACAATCAAAGCCATTGAAGCAGTAGATGAGTGCTTAGGAGCTGTAGTCGACGCAATCCTAGCAAAGGGCGGACATGCTATCATCACGGCAGACCACGGTAACGCAGACGTGCTCATTACCGAAGAAGGAAAGCCGCATACTGCACATACGACAAACCCTGTTCCAGTCATCGTAACGAAAAAAGGGGCGACGCTTAGAGAAGGCGGCATTTTAGCCGATCTATCTCCAACGCTTTTAGACTTACTTGGTCTTGAAAAACCAAAAGAGATGACAGGAACATCATTGATTCAAAAATAACAAATTGATTCAAAAGGAGAGAAATAACGATGCCATACATTGTTGACGTATATGCACGCGAAGTATTAGACTCTCGCGGTAACCCAACAGTTGAAGTAGAAGTTTACACAGAATCTGGCGGCTTTGGCCGTGCACTAGTACCAAGTGGTGCGTCTACTGGTGAATATGAAGCAGTAGAACTACGTGACGGAGACAAAGACCGTTACCTTGGAAAAGGTGTTCTGACAGCTGTAAACAACGTAAACGAAATCATTGCACCAGAGCTTTTAGGCTTTGATGTCACTGAACAAGTAGCGATTGACAAAATGTTAATCGAACTTGACGGAACTGAAAACAAAGGGAAATTAGGCGCAAACGCAATCCTTGGCGTATCTATCGCTGTAGCACGTGCGGCTGCTGATTTCTTACAAATTCCACTTTACCAATACCTTGGTGGATTCAATTCCAAAACGCTTCCAGTACCGATGATGAACATCGTCAACGGCGGAGAGCATGCGGATAACAACGTAGACATTCAAGAATTCATGATTATGCCTGTAGGTGCACCGAACTTCCGTGAAGCACTTCGCATGGGCGCACAAATCTTCCATAGCCTGAAATCTGTATTAAGCGCGAAAGGCTTAAACACAGCTGTAGGTGACGAAGGTGGATTCGCTCCAAACCTTGGTTCTAACGAAGAAGCACTTCAAACAATCGTAGAAGCGATTGAAAAAGCTGGTTTCAAACCAGGTGAAGAAGTCAAACTTGCGATGGATGCTGCATCTTCTGAGTTCTATAACAAAGAAGACGGTAAATATCATTTATCAGGCGAAGGTGTTGTGAAAACATCTGCTGAAATGGTTGACTGGTATGAAGATATGGTATCGAAATACCCAATCATCTCAATCGAAGACGGCCTTGATGAAAACGACTGGGAAGGTCACAAACTATTAACTGAGCGCCTTGGCAGCAAGGTTCAGCTAGTAGGAGACGACTTGTTCGTAACAAATACGAAGAAGCTTTCTGAAGGAATCAAAAACGGCGTTGGTAACTCAATCCTCATCAAAGTAAACCAAATCGGTACATTAACTGAAACATTTGATGCAATCGAAATGGCGAAACGTGCAGGCTATACAGCTGTTATCTCTCACCGTTCTGGTGAAACAGAAGACAGCACAATTGCAGACATTGCAGTTGCAACAAACGCTGGACAAATCAAAACAGGTGCTCCGTCTCGTACGGACCGTGTGGCGAAATACAACCAATTACTTCGCATCGAAGATCAATTGGCTGAAACAGCTCAATACCACGGCATTGCTACATTCTACAACTTGAATAAGTAATGTAAAGCAACGCGCTGCGTGCGCTCTTTTGAAAAGAGCGTATCGCAGCGCTTTTTTTATGTTGAAATAAAGATGCAAAGCTAGCTCAAGCGAATTAGCTCTGCTTCCTTTGTCATATCCTATTTTTGTAAAAAATCATCCTTCAGTCAGAGGAGAAACGATGAGCTTGACGATTTATAAGCAATAAATCATGAAAACTCTACTAAAAATATGATCTGAATTGAACTTATGCTATTTGCATGGGGGTGGTATCATTTTACATATATTAGGGGGTGATGAGATGCTGAATCCTTTTAGCCTTCGTTTTCCAGTAGGCGTGTACATGTATGTCCTTCACCTACTGGCGGCATATGATGAAAGGAAGCAACGAATTCTAACTTCTAAGAACGTACAGAAAAATGCATTTTGGATTTATGTCCTTGCCGCTATCTTAGGCATTGTGACAGTTGCCGCTTTGATTTGGGCATGCAAAACATTTGGAAAAGGCTCGAAATTTTTAGGAGAGTTCAAGTTTTTAGGCCTGTATATTAAAATCAAATGCGGCTTCTAACAAATGGTGAGAACAGATGCGGGGTCATCTGTTCTATCTGAAATAAATGGAGGGACATGATGCTGACATTACACTTAACAGAAAAAACGTATAGCCGCACCTTTTCTCTCCGCGATATTCAGTTAAATGTGGAGAAAGGACGTATGCTTCTGCTTTTGGGGCATAATGGTGCAGGAAAGACCACGATGATTCAGTCTATGTTTGGCCTGACACCATTTACGGGTTTTGTCTCTTTGCATGGTAAACAGCTGAATTTTCAATCCTCAGCACATATCTCCTTTTTGAAAGAACATGTTTCTTATATTCCTGATGATCATGCTTTGTTTGATTATTTAACGCCGAGAGAATATTTTCATTTACTCCAGCTTCCAGACAAACGAAATGGACCTCGAGAAGAGGCCTTCGTCGATCTTTTTGAGCTGAAACCTTATATGGATCAGCCAATTGCCCAGTTGTCTCATGGCAATCAAAAGAAAACCCAAATCATTTCACAGCTCCTTAGGCCTTGTGATTATTATGTATTCGACGAGCCTACAAATGGACTTGATCCAGATATGATGATCATCTTAAAAAAGGTGCTCATGAAGCTGAGAGATCAAGGTGCAGGCATTCTCATTTCTACCCATCATTTGGGCTTTGGTGAGACATTGTATGATCACCTCATGATCTTAAGAAACGGTGATATCAAGCTGGATATGTCACGTCAAGAAACAAACAAGACATTCCCTCATCAAGCACTTGAGGATATTTATAAAGAAGTGAATCAAGATTACTATATGCAGGTGGAGAGGTTGCTCAATGACTTGGACACGACACGTTCTTCATAAAATAGAATGGGGCATGCTCACAACGAAAATCAAGCAGCTCGGCAAAAAATATCCTTTGCAGCTTCTCGCCGCAGCCGTTTTTATGTTGCTGATCTACTCCATATACGTTGTCATGAGCCTGCGTTTTTTTATGCAAGTAGGGGAGAACGAACCAGTTGCTTTATACCTTCAATTTGTGAAAATGACCCTGCTGCTTTTGGGAGCAGGTATTGTCTTTTCCCGTCATAAAATGAAGCGTCAAGAGTATCAGTTCTTCTTTTTGAATAGTGCGATGCAAAGTGTCTCATTTGTCCTTTGTGTGTATTTCTTTCCGGTGCTATTTTGTTTCATCATGCTTGGTCTGCTTTTTTTACCCATCCTATTAGGGCTGATCATTAGCGGCGTTACACTATCTTTGTATTGGATCATTGTGGTAGGGATCACTTGCTGTGGATTGGTGCTCTATACGCTTGCTTCTTGGATGCTGATACGCATTGGTGTGAGCCATTTTATATCAAAAACAAAAGAGCATTTACTGCTGCAAACGCTCGGATTTGTGACGCTTGGTGCTTTCGTGTTTCTCCTTTTTCAAAAAATGGTTGAGATGATTCGCGTATGGCCGTCTATCTATCTTGTATTTCTGATGATCTTTCTATGTGCAGGGTGGTTTTGGCTGAAGGGCTTGGCGGCTTGTTATGTCAATCGGATGTTTTTGCAGCTAAAGGTAGAGGTGAAGTCGTTTTCTTACCAAAAAATCAGATCGGATTCTTCATTTTTCACACATCTGCGGCAGGAGCTTGTTTATTTTAGCCGATCAGCTGTGTTTAAAGAACAAGGTATTTTGTTCCTGTTTCTTGTCTGTTTCACGATAGGTCTCCCATTGATCTTTACTCCGGCAGAGACTGGCTGGCTGTTTGCTTTTATTGTGCAGTTTGCCTTAAAGGAGATCCTTATTATGCTTCCTCTGATGATTGGCAGGGAATATCATCTCCATCAGCGAGCCATTTTTATGTTAAATACATCAAAGGGTGCCTATTTATTATCAAGAATTTTATTTTATTACACAATGAATGTATTGATTTATTTTGTCTATATCGGGCTTGCTTATTTCATGATAGGGGTCGAAAGTGAAGGGCACGGTTTGGCGAGTTTGTCCATTTTATTGATCACTGTCATGGCGGCATGTGTCGGGTTTGTCGTGAAGATTAGTGAATTTAATAAACTGTTTGTGATCGTGATGATGATTGCTGTGTTCAGTATGTTGGATATGCTTTTAGTCCAGTGGCTTTCAGCAAATATCCAGCTGCTCTCAACTGCCTATATGGCTTGTTCAGCCGCATTCTTCATCTTCATATATGCTGCCATGCTAAAGAGGCCGATTGTGCGATGATGACGCTTTTATTTTGCTTAATAGCAGTTGTGCTCATTCATGAACTCGGTCATATCCTGATGGTGATGGTGTGCAACAAAATCGAAAAAAAACCCATCTTTGATTATGTGGTGATGATCGATTGGAAGCACGTGTCGATTGTCCATGAGAAATTTTCACGGCCGGGTTTTAATGTGATGGTGGCACTTGCAGGTCCTGTGTTTCCAGTGATCTGCTCGGGTGTGCTTTTCTTCATGTGGGGGCATCCATTGACGCATCCATTGCTGCTTTTTTCTTTATTAAATACAGTGATGCTGCATCCAGCTTGCCCAGACGGGAAAAATATCATCACCAGTTTAAAAGAGATGAAAGGAGAGAACTAAATGGTTAAAGTATTTCATTCGTTTTCTAGCGGCTTAACGCTTGCGATGCTTTATGTGTTTGCTGTGTTTATGACACCAGTATTTTTAATGCTGCTAGAGGTTCATCATGTTGAATCAAGTCCAACTCTATTTGGTATGCCATTTTATATCATGAAAATTGAACAGTATCAATTCAGCTCAGAGGCAACGCTCTTTGGGTGCGTGGTCTGTTTTTTAGCGGGTGCCGCTCTCTACTTCTTGATTCAATATGTGATTCATGCAGTGAAAAAGAGCAGAACATAAAAAAAGCAGGCTGAATGAAGTCAGTCTGCTTGAAGAACGAGTGACAACCGCACCATATCCATACACTGAATACCGTTCTCATAAATCGGTTCATCATAGTGCTTCAGAAAGAAATCGTGATCGATAGACGCCATGCGAAAACCACATTTTTGATAAAGGGCGAGCTGCTGAATACTAGAGTTGCCTGTGCCAATTTCAATTGTATGAAAGCCAGCTGCCTTGGCTTCTGAAATAGCATGGCGGATCAGCTGCTTCCCAATTCCTCTACCTTGCCATGACTCCTTCACGGCGACATTCATGATTTCCACTGTCTGCTGAGACAGAGGCGTCAGAACATACACACCAATCATGTCCTGTTTATGAAAAGCCACATAACAAGAACCAGATTGTACATAGGCAAGGACTTTTTCAGTTGAAGGGTCAGCTAATAGTAAAAGATCCATAGGAACAGATTGATCATGAGACAATGGCCGAATCTGTATCAAATCATTTCATCCTCTCTATTCTTTGATATACCCTTGTTTAACACCCCAATCATATTGATCCTGCACCCATTGAGAAGGAGGATGATGGGTGACATTTGGGTCCTTTTTGACAGTTGCTTTCCTAGTCGTTTGTGCTGCCTGCTTATTCGCTTGAGCCGTTGCTTTCGCTGATGCCAGTTCTTTTTGAAGCTGGTCTATTTTCAATTCAAGTGCTTTACGCTGTTTGATTTCTTTTTGATGCGCCTTCTTTTCTTTCTTCAGCTTGTTTGTGACGGTGGACAATTCCTTTTTTTGACCATCCATTTCATCTTTCATATCTGTTCCTTCTGACTTTAATTGTGTCAGCTGCTCATCATTCTTTCTCATTTCTTGTTGGTGTTTATTCTCTGATGCGGTGAGCGACTGCTGCTGCCACACAATCCAGCCAGTTGCACCTAGGATGATCACAGACAAGACAATGATCGTGATGTTTTTTTTCATGTTCTATTCCCCTTTCGTTAAACCTCTATTATCATCGGTTAAAACAAACCAGGTTTTAACAGAACAAGGGAATATTCGCATCAGATTAGCAGACACTATGAAAAAAGGAGGGTGTCTGTTGATTTCCTTTATGATTCATGTCATTGTGTCACTATTTGCTGTCTCAAACCCCATTGGAAACGTGCCTCTTTTCATCACTTTAACAGAAGGCTACTCAGAAAAAGAACGATCCCAGACGGCCAAAAAAGCGATTGTTGTGTCTTTTATGATTTTGATTGCCTTTCTTTTGGCAGGCAGGCTCATTTTCAAATTGTTTGGCATTGATATCCATGCACTCCGTATCGCCGGAGGTATTTTTATTTTTGGTATCGCTTACAATTTGCTAAATGCAAAAGAATCACATGTTCAAAACCCTCATTCGGATGAAAAGGCAGAGAGCAAAGAGAAGTCTGATGTTTCGGTGACCCCACTCGCCATTCCGATCATTGCAGGACCTGGTACAATTGCGACCGTCATGAGCTTAACGCCAGGAAGCCACCAAGTAACGCTTCATCTGCTTGCGATTCTTATTGGCATTGTGGTCGTACTTGCCATGACCTATTATGCATTTCATTATTCGAGTTTCATTATGCGAAAAATGGGGAAAACAGAGATGAATGTCGTGACACGATTAATGGGATTGATTCTAGCTGTTGTGGCAGTTGAGATGATAGGCGCAGGCATCAAAGGGATGTTCCCAATGCTGATGTCATAAGTGTATATAAAAAAGCTGTTTTTTTCTACAAAATTGTAAAATAAAACAGCTTTTTTTAAGGTTTTGGCACATGTTGAAATACTTCTTCACTTTCAAAGAACTCAATTAAACGGCTAATCCAGTCATAATAATCGAGACTTTCCTTGATTTCTGAAAGAAGAAGATTGATTTTATCTACTGTTTCTTCTGGCAGGTCATCTTGTTCAAGCAGCTCCAGCAATTCCTTGCATGTCTTCTTATGTGCCTTGCGATTTTTGCTGACAACACGTGACCAATTGGCTGCAAACAGTGAAATAAAGGTTTGATATTGATCTTGCTCAACGTCATATAAATCTTTTCGTATTCCTTTTTCATAAACCTTTTCAGCAATATTCAAATCAAGCATTTCTCGAACGACTTGACTCATTCTTGTTTTGCTCATGCCGGTCGTCTCTGAGAGCTCACCGAGCGTCATTGGTTTACGGTTCATATGAATGATACCAAGCACTCTACCCACTGTGGCAGAAAGACCAAAGGCATTCATGTTCTCGGCAGCTTTTTCAATATAATGATCCTGTGCTTTTTGAATGGCGCCTAACGCTTGCTTGTCCATTCCCCGCTTCATCCCTTCACGACTGACAATTTGTAACACAATATATCATATACCTGTTTGTTGATGAAAACAATAAATATTGAGTATTTGCTCGTAAGTTGGAGGAAAAAGGAGGGATCGGTACATATCAGGCCGTTAACTGAAAATTTTAAATAAATCTTATGCAATACAAACACATCGTAAACTTTTTATTTTATAAAGTTTGCACTATAATAAATAAGGTGTAAATTTTCTGAAAATATATATCCGACTAATTGGAGGTGCCTCATTTGCTGAAACTAGAGAATGTATCTAAGACGTATAAAGGCGGAAAAAAAGCTGTCAAAAATATTGATTTAGAAATAGCAAAAGGAGAATTTATTTGTTTTATTGGACCGAGTGGCTGTGGTAAAACGACAACCATGAAGATGATTAACCGACTGATTGAACCTTCCTCAGGAAACATATTCATCGAGGGAGAAAACATTATGAAAAAAGATCCAGTCCAATTAAGAAGAGAAATTGGTTATGTGATTCAGCAAATTGGACTTTTCCCTCATATGACCATCGCACAAAACATTTCCCTTGTGCCGAAGCTGCTGAAGTGGCCGGAAGAAAAACGAAAAGAACGAGCGCGTGAATTGCTCAAACTCGTCGACATGGGGCCGGAATACTTAGAGCGTTACCCTCATGAACTCAGTGGAGGACAGCAGCAGCGTATCGGCGTTCTTCGCGCACTCGCAGCAGAACCCCCTTTAATCCTGATGGATGAACCATTTGGAGCACTTGACCCAATTACAAGAGATTCATTGCAGGAAGAATTTAAGAAACTGCAAAAAACGTTAAATAAAACAATCGTATTTGTCACACATGACATGGATGAAGCGATTAAACTTGCAGACCGCATTGTCATTTTAAAAGATGGAGAGATTGTCCAAGTGGGCACGCCTGATGATATTTTACGTAATCCTGCGAACGAATTCGTAGAAGAATTCATCGGGAAAGAACGTCTCCTTCAGTCAAATCCGAATATGGAACGTGTGGAACAAATGATGAACACGTCCCCAGTCACAATTACCGTCGAAAAAACATTGACAGATGCCATCTTTATTATGAGAGAAAAGCGGGTTGATTCTCTGCTTGTCGTTGATGAAAATCATGTGCTGAAAGGCTATATCGACATTGAAACCATCGATGCAAACCGCAGAAAAGCAGCCTTCGTTGGCGATATTTTAAATACAGAATTTTATACAGTACAAGAAGGTGCACTTCTTAGAGATACTGTCCGAAAGATCTTAATACGCGGCATTAAATATGTACCGGTTGTCGATGCAAAAGGGCACTTAAAAGGCATCGTCACACGTGCAAGTCTTGTAGATGTCGTATATGACTCTATTTGGGGAGAAGATACCCCGGAGGCTGTCACTGAAATGAACTAAGGGAGGTGTACACATGGATCAAATCATCGATTTTCTTGAGAAAAATGGTGGGGAACTCCTCACAAAAATGTGGGAGCATTTATACATTTCTTTAATTGCCGTTGTGTTAGGCATTATCGTGGCCGTTCCTTTAGGCGTCATTCTTACACGAATGAAAAGAGGCGCCGGTTTTGTCATCGGCGTCGTGAATATCTTTCAAACACTCCCTAGTTTAGCGATTCTTGCATTTTTTATTCCTATTTTGGGAGTTGGAAAAATACCTGCGATCGTTGCGCTATTTTTCTATTCCGTTTTGCCTATTTTAAGAAATACGTATGCCGGTGTTCAAGGTGTGAACAAAAACTTGCTTGAATCTGGAAAAGGAATTGGCATGACGACATGGGAACAAATTCGTCTTGTTGAACTGCCGCTTGCTGTTCCGGTCATTATGGCAGGTGTCAGAACCTCAACGATTTATTTAATTGGGTGGACAACACTTGCTGCTTTTATCGGTGGAGGCGGTCTTGGTGACTACATTTTAATTGGGCTTCAGCTTTACCAGCCGGAATACATTATTGCGGGTGCAATCCCTGTCACTATTTTAGCGGTCATCATTGACCTTACATTGATGAAGCTTGAGAAAAAAGTAACACCAGAAGGCTTAAAAGGATTGAAGGAAGTTTCATAAGGAGTTGGCTCATGTGAAGAATCGAAAAACAAAATGGATCAGTGCACTGCTTGTCGGATGCTTGCTATTCATAAGTGGCTGTTCACTTCCTGGACTAGCCGGCTCTTCAGGGAGCACGCTGCGAATCGGTGCACAAAACTTTACAGAATCAGAAATTATGGCCTATATGATGGGAGACATCATTGAGCATTACACAGATAAAAAGACAACCATTGTGAAGAATTTAGGCTCAAATACGGTGCAGCAAAAAGCAATGGAAAACGGTGATGTCGACATTTCAGCAACACGATATACAGGCACGGATTTAACAAGTACGCTAGGAATGGATGCTGAAAAAGATCCAAAGCGTGCAATGGAAATCGTCCAGAAAGAATTCAAAAAACGCTATGATTACAAATGGTTTGATTCCTATGGGTTTGATAATACGTATGCCTTTGCTGTGACGCAGAAGATGGCGAAGGAAAACAACCTAGAAACAGTCTCTGATTTAAAAAAGAATGCCAAAAATTATCGCTTCGGTGTGGATAATATTTGGCTGAAAAAGAAAGGTGACGGTTACGAAGGGTTTGTGAAAACATACGGAATTGAATTTGGAAGCACTTTTCCGATGCAGATCGGTCTAGTCTATGACGCATTGAAAAATGAAAAAATGGATATTGTGCTTGCCTATTCAACAGATGGCCGGATCAAAGCGTATAATCTCAAAATCTTAAAAGATGATAAACGATTCTTCCCACCATACGATGCATCACCAGTTGTCCCTGAGAAGGTATTAAAAGAAAATCCAGGACTGGACAAGGTGATCAACAGGTTGATTGGAAAAATCGATACCGAACAAATGCAAGAGCTCAATTATCAAGTCGATGGAGAACTAAAAGAACCAGCGACTGTTGCGAGAGATTTTCTAAAGAAACACAATTACTTTGAGTAAGATTGGGAGGTGTCAGAGCTGATGGACACACTGCAGCAATTATGGGCGTATTATCAACAGAACGGTTCATATGTGTTAGAAGAATTTTACCGGCATTTCCTCATGTCAGCGTATGGGGTATTGTTTGCGGCAATTGTCGGAATACCAGTCGGCATCTTTGTGGCGCATTACCGCAAACTGAGCAATTGGGTGTTCGCAATAACCAATGTCATTCAAACCATTCCAGCGTTAGCGATGCTTTCTGTGTTGATGCTTGTATTAGGACTTGGTGCAAATACAGTCATCTTATCACTCTTTTTATATTCGCTTCTGCCGATTATCCGTAACACGTACACAGGTATTGTCAGCATTGAGCATGCCTATTTAGAATCGGGGAAAGCGATGGGCATGACGAAATGGCAAGTGCTGAGAATGGTTGAATTACCGCTTGCTTTATCTGTCATTATGGCTGGTTTAAGAACCGCACTTGTGATCGCAATCGGTATTACAGCGATTGGGACATTTGTTGGTGCTGGAGGACTTGGTGATATTATCATCAGAGGATCAAACGCGACAAACGGAACAGCCATTATTTTAGCAGGTGCTATTCCAACTGCGCTCATGGCCATTATTGCTGACTTTGTCATGGGCTGGCTTGAACGCTATTTAAGCCCAACCAACAAGAAAAAAGAAAGCAAGGCATTAGCTGAAAAAAACATGACGTCCGCATAAATGCTTGAAAAGACAAAACCTCCTCTACATCTGTAGGGGAGGTTTTTTTATCATGATTAGGCGGCTCACATCAGGAGACATTTATGATTCAAGTGTGATCCATTCAGAGGACCACTTCGCAATTTCCTCAAAAACGGGTGCAAGTGAGCGCCCCATATCAGTTAATGAATACTCAATACGCACGGGTGTTTCAGCAAAAACCTCCCGTTTTACAATGCCTGCTGCTTCCAGCTCTTTTAATCTCTCAGATAAAACCCTTCCGCTTAAATTGGTCAGAGCTGCTTCGATTTCACTAAAGCGCTGCGAACCTGAGAGAAGCTGAAAAACAATCAGTGCCACCCAGCGTTTACTTAATAACTCAACTGCTTTTTCAAACCGTGGGCACATATCAGATTGATTCATCTTTCTTCACTCCAATCTGAACCCATTATACCGTAATTCTGTCAAAAATCGGCGCAAAAAGCTTGTCAATGATCAAAACATTTTACGATGACGAACGGCTGTTTAGTAGAAATAATAAATAGCGGTTTAAATCCTCTATTTCATGTTTAGAAAGGGTGGACCATATGTCCCCATTAAATATTTCAAGATCATCAAGTTCATAGTGCTCTGCTGCTTCTTTTATTTGGGTAAAAGCCGTTTCTTCTTCCTTTATGACATAGGCAGAAGAAGCTTCTTCAATATATCCTGCAGCCTGCATCATGTCCTCATAAGGTACTTTTAATGCACCTGCTAGTTTTTTAATTGTAGGAGGTTTCGGAATGCCACGTTTCCCGTTTTCAATCCGAGAAATACCAGCAGCGCTGACCTCTGAATACATCGCTAATTGGTTCACCGATAGTTTCCTTTTCTCACGTAATGCTCTTAAATATGCACCGAAGTTCATCAACTCAAAACCTCACATGGTTAAAGATTAGTTATCTCTAGTGTACTCGATTTGTTGACTATTGGCAATAAGTGTACCATGAAAATATTGACATTAGTTAATGGTGGATGTATCTTATGTTTATGCCCCGCTATTTGTTCGCCTTTTTTTGGTTAATGAGCGTGAGAAAGTATTGATTCAGCTGGCTGATGTCTTGTGCGGTGAGTGTTTCCCATTGGTCTCCATCGAAAATAGGGAGATGTTCTAAGTCCTTTTGAAGCGCCGTTTGATAGATTTTTAATATGGATTCATATTTCGGTTTCATTTCATGCACTTTTTCCTGTTCAATATAACCGGCAAGCAGCATTAAATCCTCATAAGGCACCTTCAAAGCGCGTGCTAATTTTTTTATGGTTAAAGGCTTTGGCACACCACGCTTTCCATTCTCAATCCGAGAAATACCGGCAGCGCTTACGCCTGAATACATGGCGAGTTGATTGACAGACATCTTTCTATTCTCTCTTAAAATGCGTAATTGTTCACCAAAGTGATTCATGTCATCGAACCTCACATTTCAGTATATGACTTATTTTAGTATGATCATTGACCAAAGGAAATAGAAAGGGCATAAAAGTGTTGACATAAGTTAATGAATCCGGGAGATGTGAGAGTCCTACATGTTGTACATATTGATCCTATAGGAGGTTGTAATGATGGTCGAAAAGATTCAGATCAGGCGGGCTTTTGTGATGCAGTATATGATTGAAAACGATATGTCTTTAAATCAGCTCGCAGATGAAATTGGCATCTCTCCTGCCACACTCAGCAGGGTATTGAATGGTCACCGGAAGCCAGGACAGCTTGTCATTGGCAAAATGATTCATTACTTTGATAAAAAATTTGAAGATTTATTTTACTATGAAAATGTTGACAAAAGTCAATGAATGAAATCATTGTATGATCATTAAGGAGGCGGCTTCATTGAAAAGAACTGGAATGGTAAGACACATCGATTCGCTTGGCAGAATTGTTCTGCCTTCAGAAATGCGAAAGGTACTCAATATAAAAGAAGAGCAGCTGTTAGAAATTTTCATCGAAGATCAAACCATTATGCTGAAAAAATATGATGCAGATAAGAGCTGCTTATTAACTGGCCAAATAACGAAATACAACAAAAGCTATGGAAATGGTAACGTCGTGCTGAGTCCTGAAGGAGCTGAAAGGTTGTTAGTAGAATTAAAACAGCTCTTAAAAGAAGAAGCAACTCGCTAAAAACGCTTTTTAACCTCAAAAATTGCATATAAAAAATGCTGCATACAATCCATTGGAGCGAAATTGAATCAAAATGACATATAAAGTCGACAATATATAGGAAATCTTTATTTTGATGTTTCGTGACATGCACCTTGTTTTCATGTAAAATAAAGTTATGTGTACCAGTTTGTCTGGAGGTGTTTTCATGCACGCATTTGTTATCACATTACTCGTAATTGTCAGTATCGCACTTATCATCGTTGTATTATTACAATCAAGTAAAAGTGCAGGACTGTCAGGCGCTATTTCAGGTGGAGCCGAGCAGCTTTTCGGTAAGCAAAAAGCGAGAGGTCTTGACTTGATTCTTCACCGATTAACTGTCATTTTGTCAGTGCTTTTCTTCATCTTAACACTTGCATTGGCATATTTAGGCGTGTAGGCGCGAGTAACAGAAGGTCTGATCTTTTTTCAGACCTTTTTTTATTATCAGCACTCTTTTGTGTTTGTTTCATACATACAAGTGGAAAATATAAACCATATCAGAAGGAAAGGAAGTCACATCATGAAAGTTGTTACACCAAAACCATTTACGTTTAAAGGTGGAGAAAAGGCGGTGCTTCTTCTTCACGGTTTTACTGGGAATACAGCCGATGTTCGCATGCTTGGGCGTTATTTGAATGAAAGAGGCTATACATGCCATGCACCTCAATACAAAGGACACGGTGTACCGCCAGAGGAGCTTGTTCATACAGGTCCTACAGATTGGTGGAAAGATGTAGAAGAAGGCTATCAATTTTTAAAAGACGAAGGTTATGAGGAAATTGCGGTCTGCGGACTATCCCTCGGAGGAGTTTTTTCATTGAAATTAGGTTACACTGTACCTGTAAAGGGAATTGTACCTATGTGTGCACCTATGTACATAAAAAGTGAAGAAGTCATGTACCAGGGTGTACTAGATTATGCCCGTAACTATAAAAAATTCGAGGGTAAGTCAGAGGATCAAATTGAGCAAGAGATGGAAGAGTTCAAGAAAACACCAATGGGTACACTCAAGGCTCTTCAAGAACTCATTGCAGATGTCAGAAACAATGTTGACATGATTTATTCACCTACTTTTGTTGTTCAGGCACGTCATGATCATATGATTAATACAGACAGTGCCAACATTATTTATAACGAAGTAGAGACAGATGAAAAACATTTAAAGTGGTATGAAGAATCGGGCCATGTTATCACGCTTGATAAAGAGCGGGAGAAGGTTCATCAGGATGTATATGCATTCTTAGAATCACTCGATTGGTCAATTTAAATATATAGGGGGTTAGAGTGTGCAAAAAGAAGAATTTATGGATGAATTACTTGCGTTTATGCAAGAAGAGGCGTACAAACCATTAACGGTACAGGAATTAGAAGTCATGATGGAAATTACCAATCCAGATGATTATAAAGAGCTCGTCAAAGCACTTGTGATATTAGAGGATCAGGGACTGATCGTCCGTACCCGCAGCGACCGCTATGGTGTACCGGAAAAAATGAACTTGGTCAAAGGGAAGCTGTCTGCGCATGCAAAAGGATTTGCATTTGTGACACCAGAAGAGTTTGGACAGGATGATATTTTCATTCCGCCAAATGAGCTAGGCACAGCAATGAATGGCGACACCGTCATGGTTCGTGTCAGCCACAAATCAAATGGCACCAAAAAAGAAGGAACGGTCATCCGTATTCTGGAGCGTAATACTCAGACGGTTGTCGGTACCTATACAGAAACGAAAAGCTTTGGTTTTGTCATTCCTGATGATAAAAAAATCACAAACGATATCTTCATTCCAAAATCCGCTAAAAACGGAGCGGTTGAAGGTCATAAAGTCGTTGTCACGCTGACAAGCTATCCAGAAGGTAGAATGAGCGCAGAAGGTGAAGTGACTGAAATCCTTGGTCACAAAAATGACCCTGGCATCGATATTTTGTCGATTATTCATAAACACGGGCTGCCAGGTGAGTTTCCGGAAGAAGCGCTCCAGCAGGCAGTAGACACACCTGAAACGATCGATGAAAAAGACTTAGAGGGCAGGCGTGATCTGCGCAACGAAACGATTGTGACCATTGATGGTGCAGATGCAAAGGACTTGGACGATGCGGTTACTGTGCAAAAGCTGGATGATGGTAAATACAAACTAGGTGTGCATATTGCGGATGTCTCTCATTATGTAACGGAAAACTCTCCAATTGATCAGGAAGCCTATGAGCGCGGAACGAGTGTGTATCTTGTAGACCGCGTTATTCCAATGATTCCTCATCGCCTGTCAAATGGCATTTGCTCATTGAATCCGAAGGTTGATCGTCTCACACTCTCTTGTGAAATGATCATTGATCGTAGTGGGAAAGTCGTCAAACATGAAATTTTCCAAAGTGTGATCAAAACGACGGAAAGAATGACCTATTCCGATGTGAATAAGATTTTAGTTGACCAAGATGAAGAGCTTTTAGACAAATACGAGCCGTTAGTACCAATGTTCCAAGAGATGGAGAAGCTTGCAGAAATTCTACGTGACAAGCGAATGGAGCGCGGAGCAGTAGACTTTGACTTCAAGGAAGCAAAAGTACTTGTAGATGATGAAGGCGCAGCAAAAGACGTTGTCGTTCGCGAGCGTTCCGTCGCCGAGAAATTAATTGAAGAATTCATGCTGGTGGCAAACGAAACAGTTGCCGAGCATTTCCACTGGATGAATGTTCCGTTCATTTACCGAATTCACGAAGAACCAAATCCTGAGAAGCTTCAGCGCTTTTTAGAGTTCGTGACGACGTTTGGTTACATTGTGAAAGGGACGTCAACGAATATTCACCCGCGTGCTCTTCAAAGTGTACTTGATGCCGTCCGTGATCAGCCGGAAGAAGTCGTGATTCAAACTGTGATGCTTCGCTCAATGAAACAGGCGAAGTATGATCCAGAAAGCATTGGCCATTTTGGATTATCAACGGAATTCTATACACACTTCACATCACCGATCCGCCGTTACCCGGATTTAATCGTGCATAGGCTGATCAGAACCTATTTAATAGAGAAAAAGACAGACGAAGCGACCCTTGAAAAATGGGGTCAATTGTTGCCAGAAATCGCAGATCATGCATCTACAATGGAGCGCCGCTCTGTTGATGCTGAGCGCGAAACAGATGACCTGAAAAAGGCAGAGTATATGCTTGATAAAATCGGTGAAGAGTTTGATGGTATGATTAGTTCCGTCACGAATTTCGGACTATTCGTTGAACTGCCGAATACGATAGAAGGCCTTGTCCATGTGAGCTACATGACAGACGATTACTATCGTTTTGATGAACAGCACTTTGCCATGATCGGTGAGCGGACAGGGAATGTATATCGCATCGGTGACGAAATTACTGTCAAAGTGGTGAGTGTGAATAAAGATGAGCATTCCATTGATTTTGAAATCGTCGGGATGAAAGGCACTCGCCGTAAATCACCAAAAGACTTCAAGTTCAAAAAACGGACAGATCCACCAGCCAAAAAAGGACGCGGAGGTCAAAAGGCCTCTGGGGAAAAAGGCAAAGAGGATAAAGGCGGCGACTGGTTCACAGGTCGTAAAAAGAAGAAAAAGAAAAAACGCGTTTTTGATAACGCACCGAAACAAAAGCGCAAAAAGAAAAAGTAACGTGACAAAAAGCAAATAGGGCACCATGCTCTATTTGCTTTTTGACCACGTGGCATCAGCATTGTCGAAAGCTGGATTGTTTGATAAAATAATCCGTACGATTTGGACCGTGTCTGTGTCAAAAGGAGGGTGTACGCCAATGCCAAAGGGAGAGGGAAAGGTTGTTTCCCAAAACAAAAAAGCCAATCATGATTATTTTATAGAAGAAACATACGAAGCCGGCCTTGTATTACAAGGAACTGAAATCAAATCCATTCGAGCAGGAAAAGTGAATTTAAAAGATTCCTTTGCCAAAATCGAACGGGGAGAAGTGTTTCTTCACAATATGCACGTAAGCCCATACGAGCAGGGGAACCGTTATAACCATGATCCGCTCAGAACGAGAAAGCTGCTTCTTCATCGCAAGCAAATCAGCAAATTGATTGGTGCGACAAAGGAAGAGGGCTACTCACTTGTTCCCATTAAACTCTATTTGAAAAATGGCTTTGCCAAAGTGCTAATTGGAGTCGGTAAAGGGAAGAAGAAATATGATAAACGTGAAGATCTGAAGAAAAAAGATGCGAAACGTGAAATCGAGCGTGCTTTCCGTGACCGGCAAAAGCAATTCTAGACGCATGCAGATGGCTTGCTGAGAGCGGAAGCATTATGCTACAATATGTTATGCAGTAAACAATCATTGTCGTCTTTTTACAGAAACCACCAGTTGTTTCGAGCGATGAGATTGTTATAATAGTCATATACGGAAGCAGTTAAGCTAAAGAACGTTTCCATCCCGTATATCCCTTTTACAAGGGGACGTTACGGATTCGACAGGGATGGTTCGAGCTTAGGCTGCGAGCCGAGAGGCGATCTCGTTAACACGCACCTAAATGTAACTGGCAAAACTAAAAGTTTTAACCAAAACTTAGCACTAGCTGCCTAATAAGCGCAGCGAGCTCTTCCTGACATCGCCTATGTGTCTGTGAGGAGCCCAATGAAGTAGGCTACGCTTACGTTTTCGTCTGAGGACGTAAGAAGAGATCCATCAGACTAGCTCTCCAAGCGCCCGTCAGCAGGCATGAGGATGAGTGAACACGTAAATATGTTGACTACGCTCGTAGACGCTTAAGTAATCGATGTCTCTGGACGTGGGTTCGACTCCCACCGTCTCCATCAAAACTTTTAGAATGCAGTCGTATCAAGGGTTTGAAAGCCCTTGGTGCGGGTCTGGCATCTTTAAAAAATGAATGGTTATATGAAATGACGCTATCACAGCGTCATTTTTCTTTGCTATTAGAAACTTAAACAATCTGAATCTTAAACAAAACTGGATGTTATCATACAGACAAAATACGTTCTTATTATTTTTATTTCAAGTCGGCTAGAACAGTGGTTTTTTTATGTTAAGTATGATAAATTGTTGTATCATAGAAGTATAGATGAAAACATTTTGGATAAACGAATTTCTAGTGAGTCGTCTTTTTAGACGAATCTTTTTTTTGAATAAAAACACGTTTTTGTTATAATATTTATTGTTTTTTAAATCATATTAAGTGATGAAAAGATCAAACATTGTTGTTTATATAAAATTTGGAAGAGGGATCTTATGTTATTTACTATTGTTATTCCTTATAAGGATACCAATAAAAAGTATACTGATAACTGCATGAAAAGTTTAGATGATCAAATTTTTAAAGATTTCGAAGTACTTTTGGTCCATCAAGATAGTCAACACCTAGAAGAAATTTTAGCGCCTTATACTTTTAATTATAGAACAATCAATATGGGACCTCATACAAATGCAGGCATTAGTAGAAATAAAGGCATAGAAGAAGCTCAAGGAGAGTACATCTTATTTTTAGATGCTGATGATTTCTTACATCCCAATGCGCTGATATATGCAAAGCAAATCATTGATCAAGAACAATTGAATGTTTTTAAGCTGAAAGTGAAAAAGACAATTGTAGACAGAAACACAACATTAAAGGAAAAGAAGCAGGCTTTGTATCAGCATGATACGTTGGATAACTTAAGTCATGTTTTGAAAAAATTAAATGTTGATGCAAATGAAAACGAAGTCATGCAGATGCTTTTTGAGGAGAACGTTGTATCAGCTCATTATCATGAAATTGCAAAAGAAAAGTTCTTTAAGAAGATTTCTTATCAATTGAAATCACATGGGTTCGTTGTTCAAAAGAAATATTTGTTGAACAATCAAATACAGTTTGATGAAAGCGCACCATTGTATAGTGATATTCCGTTCTTAATGAAAATTTATCAAGATGCATTCTCTATTTTGGAAACATCAATTTGTCTATACTATAAGCTGATCCATAACGATCCTATCAATTTCCCTTCACTTTCCCAGGAAGAACAGGATCATCGATTTGAAGAAATGTTCCGAACATTAAGCAAATCAATCGAACAATGTGACGATTTGGCTTTAGTGAAACAAGTGAAGCTTGAAGCGATCAGCCAATATTTATATAAGGTTGTAAAAAGCCCATTGTTTAAAGAGGGCATTCAACGTTTAACGCCTATTTATCAGTCCTGTCAGACCATTTTGAATGCAGAGTCAAATCCAATCAAACTGAAGAGAAGACATTCAAAAGAAATTAATGCAATTAAGGTCGGGAATTATCATAAGGCATATCGTCTAAGTAAAAAGAGAGTTCTCTATTATAATCTGTATCAGGGCATAAAACCGAAAAAGAAGAGAGCAAGACAAAGAATCGTTCAACAATTGTTCTTCTCAAGATTGCCTATTAAACCTAACACCATTGTCTATGAAAGCTTTTTAGGAAGAAACTATTCGGATAGCCCTAAGGCTATATTTAAATATCTTCTTGAGCATGAGCCAAATCAATGGAAGCATGTTTGGATTCTGAATGATAAAGAAATGGTGGCAAATGAAGAAGAATTTCAGCACAAGAACGTTAAAGTAATTAAGCGATTTAGCTGGAGCTATTTTTACTATGTCACAGTGGCAAAATATTTTGTTTTAAACATGAGACAGCCAAAGTCGCTTTATAAAAAAGATGAACAAATTATCTTATCTACATGGCATGGAACACCACTTAAGAAATTAGTATTTGATATGGATAATGTAGTATCTGCAAATCCCGATTATAAAAAAGAATTTTATTTACAATCTCGAAAATGGGATTACCTAATTGCAGCAAATCCATATTCTGAAAAAATCTTCGAAAGTGCATTTATGTATCCGAAAGAAAAAATATTAACATATGGCTATCCAAGAAATGATATTCTGAAAAACTTTACAGAAGCAGATAAAGTGAAGATTAAATCGAAGCTTGGTATACCTGCTGATAAAAAAGTCATTTTATATGCTCCAACATGGAGAGATGATGAATTTCATAAAGCAGGGCAATACAAATTTAATCTCACTTTAGATTTAAATTTGTTAAAAGAAAAGTTAGGCGAAGAATATGTCATCATTTTACGAATGCATTATTTCATTTCGGATAATATTGATTTAACAGGATTTGAAGGGTTTGCCTTTGACTATTCTAAATATAATGATATCAATGATTTATATATTTCAAGTGATATCCTTATCACGGATTACTCGTCTGTATTCTTTGATTTTGCAAACCTACGGCAGCCGATTCTTTTCTTTACGTATGATATTGATAAATACAAAGATGTGCTGAGAGGTTTTTATATTGATGTCGAAAAAGATCTGCCAGGTCCGTTATTGTATACGTCTGAAGAAGTGCTTCATAGCATTCAGAACATTGAAAGCGTAAAAGATGCTTACAAGGAAAAATACGATGTATTCCATGAAAGATTCTGTTCACTAGAAGATGGAAAAGCAAGTGAACGAGTGGTGAAGGAAGTATTTACTCGTAATCATTAAAGTTATACCTCTACTTGCGATGGGACAAGTAGAGGTTTTTTCTATTACTAAGTCAAGCGTTCCTCTGAAAAGACTGGATCATTCGAACAAACAAAGGACAAACCACAATCAACGCCATCATCATCAAAAGCCCATCCGACATGATCTCCACAAATGTTGTCTGAATCACATAAACCGCAAGCAGCAGCAAATAACTCATTAAAAATAACAGCCCAAATCGTCTCTTCTGAAATGGCTTCTCTAAAAGAATCAGCATAAACAAACCTGCCATGATGATCAAAAAAGTCATCTCCTATCAAGCCTCCTTTTCATTCATCTCCACATTGTACAGATATTTCACTTGCTACAATATGCTTTATCCTTAAATTAAGTAAGAAGTAATAAATAGATGGGGCGCCAAGACTAGTAAAATGACGAACGCTTTCCAAAAAACCGCCAACCAAATCAAAATCACATCTTCCCATTTGAGACGTCCTCATATATAGTAAGATTAGACTAGTTCTAAATAACTGAAATTGGGGCGTTTACATGGATTCGATTGTTTTACATTTTATTGTGATCATGAGTGTTTCTGGCATTCTGTCCGTAATATTATCAATCATTGCTCATGCAAATCGCCATCGGTATATTGGCTGTCAATTGTTTATGTATATGTCTGGAGCAACTGCGATTTATATTTTTGGACATACATTTGAATTATTGGCGCGCACCCCTCAAGAAATTACATTCTGGGTTAGTTTTCAATACATAGGTCTTCCGTTTATTGCACCGTTCAGCCTGATGATTGTGCTGCAGTTTACTGGTTTCCATCAATATGTAACAAAGCGCCGCGTGCTTCTCTTCTTGTTGATTCCAATTTTAACCACCATTCTGGTGTTCACCAACTCTTTTCATTCACTCTTTTACCGAAGCATCACGATGAATACAGTAGACGGGTTTTTATTAGCTGATTTTACCATTGGTTATTGGTATATCATTCATGGGGTCTATACATTTGGCTGTTCTATGCTCGCTATTTTTATGCTGCTTTGGTTTTTACGTGTGAAGAAAGAATATTTGAAACAGGTTCTGATCTTGCTCGTTGGAATATTATTGCCGATCACGACCTCTTTTATCTATTTATTAGGTGTCACGCCTTTTCACATTGACCCAGTACCAGTGGTGATGTTTTTAACCAACGCACTCTACTTATGGGCGATTATGTCTTTTCATCTCTTTAAGCTCTCTCCCATTGCGATGGAGCGTGTGTTTGAACATATGTCAGAAGGTGTTCTTCTATTGGATCGATACCGAACACTGATTGATTATAACCCTGCGGCTGCATTGATCATTCCTGTGCTCGCTAAAAAGGGAATCGGCTATAAAATCGATGATATATTCTCAGGGATCATCAAAGAGCCAGCGTTTATACAGTGGCTGCGTTCTCCGCAGGATCATTCACAGTATGATTTAATGTGGGAAAAAGAGCAGCCCTTCTATTATCATCTCACTGCTTCTTCTCTTTTTAATAGAAGAGGCGAAGTCGAGGGCAGGCAAATTGTGATCAGCGATGTTACGGAGCAGCGACTATTGCAGGAAGAGCTGGAGCGCCGAGCATATATTGATGGTTTGACGAATATCTTCAATCGGTCTTCCTTTATTGAACGAACGCAGATGTTATTGGAAGAGGATGCGCAGGATACTGCGATATTGCTATTTGATATTGATTTCTTTAAACAAATCAATGATACGCATGGACATCATATTGGAGACGAGGCGTTGCGTCATGTTGTGTCCATTTGTCAGCAGCATTTGAAGATGGATGATTTATTTGGCCGATATGGTGGAGAAGAGTTCGCCATTTGTCTGCCGCATCATTCATTTGAAGAGGCATGTCATATTGCGGAACAGATGAGACATTCATTTGAAGTGAGTTTCTTTCAGACAGATGAGAAAAAAGTAAGAGTGACAGCAAGCTTTGGCGTCGCCCATACAGCGAATGATCCCTCTATATTAGAAACGCTTCTATTTGAGGCAGATCAAGCCTTGTATATGTCAAAACGCCAAGGACGTAATCGGATTTATGCATCAACTGGTTCGGACTATATGCTATACCAAAAGCAGGATCTTCCGCCTGCTTCTCATTGACTGTTGTCCTTCATTTAGATATGATAAACATAACATTTGAACGGTTTCCTAAAGGGGAGTAGCTTTTACGGTTTGGTCGTCATTACAGAAACATCCGTTGTTTCTCGGCCATTCCGGCATGAACATGTTAGCCAGACCTTTGCCTATCACACATGAGGCAAAGGTCTGGCTTTTTTTAAGATCTTTTTGCATCTGTGTGGTTGGGAGCTGGACAAATGAGGGGTTTCAACATACAGATGAAAGGATGATGGATCTTGAAACAATATGTGATGGCGTTTCTATTTACCGGTACGTTTTTGTTAAGTGGATGTTCAGGACTGTTAGACCAAGTGAACGATACAACGACATATGTCACAGAGGCAAATGAGTATGTGACGGATATTCAGCAATTCACAGAGGATTTTCCACAGCTTGCGGAAGAAGCTGTACAAGATGCTGCCAAAAGAGCAGATTTGACGCAGCAACTGGAATCATTGAAAGCAGACATTCAAGAATTTAATGAACTCACAGCCCCATCAATAGCAGAAGACCTGCATGCACAAATCATAGAGAAAAATAAAGTGCTGTCAGAGCAGATTCAAACCTATTTACAGCAATTGGAAATGGACAACTTCGATGCTGCAGCTATTTTAGAGGATCAGCAAGGCCTCATGAAGCAGCTTCAGCAATCGGTCAGCCTTTTGCAAGATATTGAACAACTAACAAACTAGGATAAGCAAACGGTGATCACAGCATATCTTTGCCTTTTCAGGTGAAGATATGCTTTAATTGAATGTAACACAAGTATGATAGAAAAAAGGTGATCAGATGACAGAACATGAAGAAAGACATATCGCTTCGCCTAGAGCTGAGAAGGAAAAAGAGCAATTAATCAATCGCTTAAAACGAGTGGAAGGCCAAGTGCGAGGGATTCAGCAAATGATTGAAAACGATCGTTACTGCATAGATGTCGTGAATCAAATTTCTGCTGTCAATGCAGCTTTAAAAAAAGTGAGTCTTCAATTAATGGAAAAGCATACACATCACTGCGTAGCGGATGCCATTAAGAGCGGTAATGGGGATGAAGCCATTGAGGAGTTAATGAATGTCTTCACGAAGCTGACAAAATCGTAGCAAAAAGCGGATCATTTATGTTTACAATGATACCCTACTAGGGTATAGTAAAAATAGAAAATGATTGATGGAGGCGATGAGAAGTGGAACAAGCAACACTACAAGTGCAAGGCATGTCTTGCGGACATTGTGTGAAAGCAGTCGAAGGAAATGTAGGAGAATTAGCAGGTGTTGAATCTGTGAAAGTCCATTTAGATAAGGGTCAGGTGGAGGTTTCCTTTCACCCAGATCAAATCACGTTACACCAGATCTCTGATGTCATTGAAGAACAGGGATATGATGTCGTATAAAATGAGCATACGTGCTGCATAAGACAGCACGTATTTTTTTAAAAATAACAATACCCCCATGGAGTATGTGGAGAGGTGAGATAAATGAAAAAAGAAATTGATTTTCAAATTACGGGAATGACTTGCGCCGCCTGTGCAGGCCGCATTGAAAAGGGCTTGAACAGGTTGGAAGGTGTGGACGACGCCAGTGTGAACTTTGCGCTTGAAACATCCCACATTGTGTATGAAACAGAACAACTCACAGCAGAGGATCTAAAACAAAAAATTCAATCTCTTGGCTATGATGTGGTGATGGAGCAAGCCGAATTTGATATAGAGGGGATGACATGTGCGGCTTGTGCAAACCGAATTGAGAAAAAAGTCAACCGGATGGATGGTATTGATCAAGGATCAGTGAACTTTGCGCTTGAGTCACTTCAGGTGACATATCATCCAGGGAAAATATCTCCAAGTGACATAAAAGAGGCTGTGAAATCCATTGGGTATTCATTAACCGAACCAGCCGAAGAGCATGCAGAGGAAGGGAAAAAAGACCATCGCCAAGTAGCGATTGAGAAACAAACGGCACGCTTTTTGTTCTCGATGATTTTGTCATTGCCTCTTCTTTGGGCAATGGTCAGTCATTTTTCTTTCACATCGTTTATTTGGCTGCCAGAAGCGTTTATGAATCCATGGGTTCAGCTCGCATTAGCAGCGCCCGTCCAGTTCATTGTCGGCTGGCCTTTTTATGTAGGTGCTTATAAAGCGTTGAAAAATAAAAGTGCCAATATGGATGTCCTTGTGGCACTAGGGACATCGGCTGCTTTTTTCTATAGTTTATATGAAAGTATTCAATCAGCGGTTCAAGGCACACATGAAGCGGCCCTCTATTATGAAACGAGCGCTGTGCTGATTACGTTGATTGTGCTCGGAAAGTTAATGGAAGCAAGAGCGAAAGGGAGATCATCAGAAGCGATTCAAAAACTGATGGGCTTACAAGCGAAAGAAGCTGTGATAGAGCGAGATGGGAAAGAAATGACCGTTCCTATTTCTGAGGTGAAAGTGAATGATCTTGTGTTCGTCAAGCCAGGTGAAAAAGTCCCGGTAGACGGAGAAATCATCGAAGGAACAACAGCGATCGACGAATCGATGATTACAGGAGAAAGTCTGCCAGTTGATAAAACCACAGGAGATACAGTCATCGGGGCAACCATCAATAAAAATGGATTTGTGAAAGTGAAAGCAACAAAAGTAGGAAAAGAAACGGCTCTTTCACAAATCATTCGAGTCGTCGAACAAGCGCAAGGCTCAAAAGCACCAATTCAAAGAATGGCAGATCAAATTTCAGGGATATTTGTCCCCATTGTTGTAGGATTGGCTGTGCTCACTTTTCTGATTTGGTATATCTTTGTTGATCCAGGAAATGTGACAGCAGCCCTTGAAACCTTTATAGCAGTCATCGTCATCGCATGTCCTTGTGCGCTTGGCCTTGCTACACCGACCTCTATTATGGCAGGCAGCGGCCGGGCAGCTGAATCAGGGATTCTGTTTAAAGGCGGAGAGCATTTAGAGATAACGCAATCACTAGATACAGTAGTGCTAGATAAAACAGGGACTGTGACAAAAGGGGAGCCGAGTCTTACAGATGTGATTGCGTCTGCCAATTGGACAGAAGATACGCTGCTTCAGTTAGCAGGATCGGCAGAACAGCAGTCAGAGCATCCACTTGCCAGAGCAATCACAGAAGGCATGAAGAACCGGGGTCTCCAAGCGGTCGAGGTAGAAGCCTTTCAAGCAGATCCTGGTCATGGAATTGAAGCAAGAGCTGCAGGACATGAGCTTTTGATTGGCACACGGAAACTCCTAAAGAAACATCATATCAGCTGCGAAGCACTAGAAGCAGTTGTGACTGAGCTTGAAGAACAAGGAAAAACGGCGATGCTCATTGCCATTGACGGCGAGCCAGCAGGTATTGTCGCCGTTGCTGATACAATCAAATCGTCTTCTTCTCAAGCGGTCGCTCGTCTCAAAGAGCAAGGGATTCACGTCGTGATGATGACAGGAGATAACAAACGCACAGCAGAAGCGATTGCGAGTGAGGCAGGCATAGATCATGTCATTGCTGAAGTTCTTCCAGAGGAAAAAGCGGCTCATATTGCAGCGCTTCAGAAACAAGGAAAAAAAGTGGCGATGGTTGGAGACGGCATCAATGATGCCCCTGCCCTTGCAACAGCAAATATCGGGATGGCTGTCGGAACAGGTACAGATGTTGCCATGGAAGCGGCAGATATTACGCTCATGACTGGAGATCTCCATGCCATTGCAGATGCACTTGAATTTAGCAGAAAAACGATGAGAAACATTAAACAGAATCTATTTTGGGCACTTGCTTACAATTGTATTGGCATACCAGTCGCCGCATTTGGGTTCCTGGCACCATGGCTTGCAGGAGCGGCAATGGCCTTTAGTTCTGTATCGGTTGTGCTGAACGCACTAAGATTACAGCGATTGAAACCTGTCAGAGAGGGTGTGGCAAAATGAAGCTGAATGTCAAATGGGTGTGGACGTTGAGTGCTGTGATTTATGTAGCCATTGTACTGATAGGCTATGCGGTTTATGTCGAACTTTCTCCTCTTCAAGAGCCGCCAGCTGATCATATGCAACATGAGACTTCATCAGAAGCGAAGTCCTCGCATTCGGTGTCAGTCCTGCGCTTCGGTGCTCGCCCTTTCTAGACTTCAATGGATTTCTATCACAAAGAGCTAACATAAAGTTCATTTTAGCTCTTCTCAACAACCTGAGACTTCGCCAAAAGCGAAGTCTTTTTTTAACAATTTTGTGGAAAAACCCACCTTTTAAAAGATTTTTCATAAAAAATTCACTTCTTTTTGTTCCTTTTTGTCGTTTTTTGTAGGTTCATCGTTAAGATGCGATTAGGCAACAAAGAAAGCGTTATCAAAAAAAGGGGGTCCACGTATGAAAAAGTTAGGGTTAGCTTCTCAAATACTCATCGCACTTGTTTTGGGTGTTGTCGTAGGAGCACTATTTTATCAAAATGAAACCGTTATTAATGTGTTAACGCCGATTGGCGATATATTCATCCACTTAATTAAAATGATCGTTCTTCCAATTGTTATTGCTGCATTGATTGTAGCCGTTGCAGGTGTAGGCGATATGAAAACCATCGGAAGACTCGGTGGGAAAACGATTCTTTACTTCGAAATTGTGACAACGATTGCATTAGCAGTTGGACTGCTTGCAGCAAACGTTTTCCATCCTGGTACAGGAATTGATATGAGTAACATGGAGAAAGGCGATATCTCTAAATATGAAGAGACATCTAAGTCTTCTGCCGAAAAAGCTAGTTTCTCTGAAACGATTGTGCATCTTGTGCCAACAAACGTGTTCCAATCCATTGCAGAAGGTGATCTATTACCAACAATCTTCTTTACAGTGTTATTCGGATTAGGAATTGCAGCAGTTGGAGACAAAGGAAAACCAGTGTTAGGATTTTTTGAGGGCATCCTCGAAGCGATGTTCTGGGTGACCAATAAAGTGATGAAGTTTGCACCATTTGGTGTATTCGCGCTCATCAGTGTGACGGTGATCAAATTCGGGGTCGGAGCGCTTCTCCCGCTAGGTAAACTGGTACTTGTCGTTTACGGCACAATGGCATTCTTCGTGATTGTCGTACTTGGCATTATCGCAAAATTAGCTGGAACAAGCGTCTTTACACTATTTAGAGTGCTAAAAGAAGAAATCATTCTTGCATTCTCAACAGCAAGTTCAGAAGCTGTACTGCCTAGACTAATGGATAAAATGGAGAAGTTCGGCTGCCCGAAAGCGATCACTTCGTTCGTTATCCCAACAGGCTACACCTTTAACTTAGATGGAAGTGCCATCTATCAATCCATTGCCGCCATATTTGTTGCACAAATGTACGGCATGCCACTTTCCATCTATGAGCAAATTACGTTACTATTAATCTTGATGCTGACATCTAAAGGAATGGCTGGTGTACCAGGTGCATCAATCGTTGTTGTCATCACAACACTTGGTGCAATGGGACTGCCGCTTGAAGGACTTGCCTTCATCGTTGGGATCGACCGTATTCTTGACATGGTTCGTACAACTGTTAACGTATTTGGTAACTCACTTGCAGCCATTGTCATGTCTAAGTGGGAAAAAGTTTTTGATCAAGAGAAATCGAAGAAGTATATTGAGGAATTAAAACAACAAACAAAAGCAGCGTAAAAGGAGATCTTTTCAAATGACGAAGCTACAGGACAAGCAAGTTCGAATCGAACGAGACTTTCTAGGTGAAAAGGAAGTAGACACTCAAGCGTATTATGGAATTCAAACATTACGTGCAGTAGAGAACTTTCCAATTACTGGCTACCATGTTCATGAGGAACTCATCAAAGCATTAGGGATTGTCAAAAAGGCAGCCGCACTTGCAAATATGGATACACAGCGACTATATTCTGGTCTTGGAGACAAAATTGTTCAAGCCGCAGACGAAGTTATTGAAGGAAAATGGAACAATCAATTTATTGTCGATCCAATTCAAGGCGGGGCTGGCACTTCAATGAATATGAATGCCAATGAAGTCATTGCAAACAGAGCGCTTGAACTACTAGGAAAGGAAAAAGGTGCTTATACTGAGCTAAGTCCAAACACGCATGTGAACATGTCGCAATCAACAAACGACGTTTTCCCAACAGCGATTCATATTTCAACATTGAATATGATTGAAAAACTACTTTATACGATGGAAAACATGCATCAAGTCATGACAGAAAAAGCGCAAGAATTCGATCATGTCATCAAAATGGGACGTACGCATCTTCAGGACGCTGTTCCAATCAGACTTGGTCAAGAGTTTAGTGCATATGCAAAGGTTCTTGCTCGTGATATTAAACGAATCAAGCAGTCTAGACAGCATTTATATGAAGTCAATATGGGCGCAACAGCAGTTGGAACAGGACTGAATGCTGATCCAAAATATATTCGCCAGGTAGTTGGTTATCTAGCTGACATTAGCGGATTGCCGTTAGTTGGAGCAGAAGATTTGGTCGATGCTACGCAAAATACAGATGCTTATACAGAAGTATCAGCTGCACTGAAAGTATGTATGATGAATATGTCCAAAATGGCAAACGATATTCGTTTGATGGCTTCAGGTCCTAGAGCAGGCTTTGGTGAGCTGCACTTGCCGCCGAGACAGCCAGGTTCATCTATCATGCCAGGGAAAGTCAACCCAGTGATGCCTGAGGTCATGAACCAAGTGGCATTCCAAGTCATTGGAAATGACCACACGATCTGCCTTGCATCAGAGGCTGGTCAGCTTGAACTGAACGTCATGGAGCCAGTTTTAATATTCAACTTACTACAGTCTCTTAGCATGATGAAAAATGTATTTGAATCCTTTGTCGATAACTGCTTGCGCGACCTAAAAGCAGATGAATCTAGATTAAAAGAATATGTAGAAAAGAGTGCTGGTGTCATGACGGCGGTCAATCCGCATATTGGTTATGAAGCTGCTGCACGAATTGCGAGAGAAGCGATTCTTACAGGCGTATCTGTACGTGAGCTTTGTCTGCAAAATGATGTGTTATCAGAGGAAGAGCTTGATGTCATCTTAAATCCTTTTGAAATGACGAAACCAGGTATTGCTGGTGCATCACTTTTAGAAAAGGATCGTTTAGAAGATTAAGCGGCATCATGAGAAGCGCACACCGACAAATGTCCGGTGTGCGTTTTTTCATGGACTGTTTGTTTTTCTGAAGCTCACATAGTATACTATCGTCAATTATTAGGGATGTGACTGCGTTTGAATCTACTGAAAAAATGGTTGAATACAGAGCCTTATTTAATTATCATGCTCATTGTTCTGACTCCGATTGGGGGAGAGCTGAAATTTTATCCATTTGAGGATAGCTTTCGGGTCAGCTTTGGAACCGTTGTCTTTTTCTTTATTCTGCTTCAAATGAAAAAATTCCCGGCATGGGCAAGCGGCATCATTGCGGGGGGATCAGTGTTTGCATTCCGGGTGCTTCTTGATACTGCTGTGTCAGGCCACTTAGCGCTGGAAGAGGCCGTTTCTTTAAGATTTCCTTCCCTGCTGTATTACGTCGTCTATGGTACGCTTTTTTATGTATTACAGGTCAGACGTTTCCGTGATAAGCCTTGGCTCATTGGGGCAACAGGGATCATCATGGAACTATGTGCAAGTGTAGTCGAAATGATTGCACTCAGGGGAGCCATTGATGAAATTTTAACAGTGAGAACGCTGTTTCAACTATTTGTACTGGCGATTTTCAGAAGCTTTTTCGTATTGGCTTGTTATACGATGATTCGATTATACGAAGAACAGGCGAGAGAGCGCCAAATGAAGAAGGAAAAGGAACACCTGTTGATGCTGCTGTCAAATCTTTATACGGAATCTACATATTTTTATAAAACCCTTGCACATGCTGAGCACATTACAGCTACTTCATATCAATTGTATCAATCTCTGCATCATGCAAAGGATACGGAATCATTAGATTTGAAAAAACTCGGAAAAACAGCCCTGCAAATTGCAGGTGAGGTACACGAAATCAAAAAGGATAATCAGCGGATTTTTTCTGCCTTATCAAAACTGATTCATGAGGAAAACTTTCAGGAGTATGCAAGTCCTGCTCATATCGCTGGACTTGTGATTCGTATCCATGAAAATTACGCGGAATCTCTTAAAAAACAAATCGTTTTTCATTATGATGAAGATGGGCAGCATCCCGCTTATCACGTGTATACCATTCTATCTTTATTAAATAACATTGTATCCAATGCCGTTGAAGCCATTCCGGTGAATGGAGAGGTATCACTATCCATTTTGCGGAAAGAGAATGATGTGATTTTTCAAATCAGTGACAACGGGCCAGGCATTAAAGAGCGTAACCATCATGTGATCTTTAAACCGGGCTTCACTTTAAAATACGACCAAGCCGGGAACCCATCAAGCGGCATCGGTCTTTCCTATGTGAAAGACACAGCCGAGAAGCTTGGCGGAAGTGTTGAAATGAAGAGTATCCCAAATCAACAAACGATGTTCACTTTAACGATACCAATTGATCAAGTCAGCAGAAAAGAGGGGAATGGGAGATGAGATTTTTTATTGTTGATGATGATGAAGCTGTTCGTTCTTCACTGGCACAGCTCATTGAAGATGAAGAGCTTGGCATTGTGGCAGGGGAAGCAGAGGATGGTGCTGAAGTAACAGCGAGCTACTTAAATGATTTGCATATTGATATCTTGTGTATTGATCTTCTGATGCCGGAAAGGGACGGTCTTGAGACGATTCGAGCGATCAAGGATGAATTTCATGGGAAATATTTAATGCTGTCACAGGTAGAAACAAAGGAACTCATCGGCCAGGCATATACACTCGGTGTCGAGTATTATGTGACAAAGCCGATCAATCGAGTAGAGGTCTTAAGTGTGCTCCATCTCATGATTGAGCGGCTGCATTTAGAGCACTCGATTGAAAATATTCAGCATTCGCTCAAATCGGTCATGCAGTTCCAGCAGCGCGGACAGACAAAAACGAAGCAGCGCGGGAAAAGTCTTGCAGAGGCAGGTCAGTTTTTGCTTGCGGAGCTTGGGATTGTCGGTGAAAAGGGGTCTAAGGATTTACTAGATATGATTCTTTTCACAGATCAGTATTTAGCGTTACATGCCGATCAGCACGACTCTTTTCCTTCATTAAAAGTGATTTTCACTGGCATCACAGAGGATAAATTAAACGAACCTTTTACATCAGCAGACATCGCAAGAGAAGCAAAAGCAGCGGAACAGCGGGTAAGACGTGCGATCAACCAATCATTGAAACACATCGCCTCGCTCGGGTTAACCGATTTTTCTCACCCAACCTTTGAAAACTATGCATCAAAATTTTTCGATTTTACCATTGTGCGTAAGAAAATGAGTGAACTCACAAAAGAGACAAGTGGAAGAGAAGAGCACACACGTATCAATGTGAAGAAATTTGTACAGGTGCTCTATTACGAGGCGAAACGAATTTTTATGGAAGATTAAAAAGACATGCTCTCTATAAGGAGGGCATGTCTTTTTTTGTGATGGATTGAAGATGCATCTGCAGCACGGAGCGCATAAGCTGAGGCGGTAAACGATGGGGCTGTACGATTCCATTCAATGCAAGCCCATTGATGACCGCATAAAGCCGCTCAGTTTCTAATAAAAGATCGATATGATCTAGCAGTAGCTCATCCTCGTTCAATTTCATTAAGCAAAATTGAACGGTTTGAAAAAGCTCGTCATACATCTTTGCATTGAGCGGCTGTAAATCTGGTTCAGTCAGTGCTTTGACTGTAAAAGCCTGCCACACCTCCATTTCAAATATTCGTTCTTCGTCTAGTGGAAGAACCTGCTCCAATAAAGTGAATACATTTTCCTCTGTTGAACCGTTTAATGGAAGCTTAGCAATTCGCTCCTTCACTCTTTCCTGAATTAAATTCATGGAGAATAGAAATAATTCTTGCTGTGTGGAAAAATAATGACGCATAGAGCCGGCTGAAATGCCAGCTTCAACGGCTATTTTTCGTACAGAAGCGCTTTCCAATCCCTCTTGTTTAATCACTCTCATAGCAGCTTGAGCGACCTTTTGTTTTTGTTTATGGTGATCGACGATTTTTGGCATACCTTGATTTTAGCACAGCTATTGTTTTTTTAACACAGTTGTGTTATTTTTTATTTAATACAATCGTGTTAAAAAGGATGTGGGGAAATTGGTCGGTTTATTGATTGTGGCATGTGAAATTGGTTTTTGGCTGTTTATTCTTATGGGCTTAACACTGCGTTATGTGTTTAAACAGAAAAAATGGGGTGCTTTCTTTCTTGTCTGTACGCCGGTTTTAGATCTCATCCTTCTTGCGGCTACTTATATAGATTTAAAGCAAGGGGCTGTGGCGAGCGTCATTCACGGGCTTGCGGCTGTTTATATTGGTGTGAGTCTGGCCTTTGGACATCAAATGGTGAAATGGGCGGATGCTAAGTTTGCTTATCGTTTTGCAGGAGGCCCTAAGCCGAAGGGAAAACCAAAGTACGGGAAGGAGCGGTCTTTGTATGAAATGGTGGGCTGGACGCGTCATTTCATCTCTTATGTCATCGGAGCGGGGCTATTATATGGATTGACCTATCTCATCCAAGCACCAGAACGAACGGAATCTCTGATGCAGCTTGTCAGTGTGTGGGGGATGGTCTTAACCATTGATTTCATCATTAGCATCAGCTACGTCATTTGGCCGAAAAAACACCCGGAGAATATAGCAGGATGACAAAAAAGACAGGCGGATTTACTCCACCTGTCTTTTCTTATGATGACAGTCCTTTATAAATGGTGTCAATATTCCATTTCATCATCTTATAGTAGCTGTCCCCATCTTCACCTTCTTTGCCAATAGAATCCGTAAATACTTTCCCCTTAATCGGAACTCCGGTTTCCTCAGATAGGCTTTCAAGGCTGCGCTTATCTACACTTGTTTCAAGAAAAAGGGCAGGAACTTGATGGTCTTTGACAAAATGAATGATGCGCTTCATTTGTCCAGGTGTCCCTTCACTTTCTGTGTTGATCTCCCAAATGTAGCCGGCTTTCAGTCCGTACGCATCCGCAAAATATTTGAATGCCCCTTCGCTTGTGACAAGGAGTTTTTTGTCTTTTGGGAGTTGATCAAACTTGTCTTTTGCTTCATCGTGAAGCGTTTGAAGCTTTTTGATATAGGTTTCAGCATTTTTCTCGTAATCCTCTTTATGCTCAGGATCTGCTTGAATGAGCGCATCTCTGGCATTTTGCGCATAAAGAATCCCATTCTCGACATTCAGCCATGCGTGTGGGTCCTGCTGGCTTTCAAGCCCTTTTGAAGACAAATGCTTCACTTTGACGCCTTTACTCAGTTCGGCTACAGGTGCATCATCCCCGTCCTTGCCGCTCGATTCAAGCAGTTTTTGAAACCAGCCATTCCCTGTTTCAAGGTTCAAGCCATTAGATAGAACAAGGTCTGCATCCGTCGTATACTGAACATCCTTTGGCAGTGGGTCAAATTCATGTGGGTCTGTACCAATGGGAACAATGCTGTGAATAGAGACATGCTGTCCTCCTACTTCCTTCACAATGTCATAAAGAATGGAGTAGGTCGTGACAACTTTTAATTTACCGTCATCTTTTCCGGAACTCTTTTGCTGAGTAGAACAGCCTGCGATGACCAAAAGGGCAATACATACTGCGGTCAAACGGATTGCTAATACCTTCTTCATATATGTCCTCCTTTTACATAGACGCTTCCTTTTTTAACTGTGTTCGTTTTCGCTTCGATTTTAAGGATCTCCACAATATCCCTTGTTTCGGTGAAAAGATAAAGGCACTGCCGAATAATATGGTCGCGACCAGCACAATGGAAGCACCAGACGACAAGTTATACGTAAAGCTGAGCCCAAGTCCTACGACGGCTGAAACTGCTCCAAAAAAAGCAGATAAATAAATCATGATCCATAGCCGGTCTGTCAATAAATAAGCGGTGGCAGCTGGTGTAATAAGCATTGCAACAACAAGAATAATACCTACAGTTTGCAGGGATGCCACGGTCACTAAGGTCAATAAGGTCATGAGGAAATAATGGATCATGCGATTCGGTAAACCGTATACCGAAGAAATCACTGGATCAAATGAACTAATGAGCAGTTCTTTGTAGAAAACAATGACAGCCAGTAAAATGAAAATGCCGATGCCAAGCGTGATCCACATATCAGATGAACGAACGGCTAGTACGTTTCCAAACAAGATATGATATAAATCGCTGGAACTTTTCAAAAATGTAATCAAAATGATCCCAATGGAAAAAAAAGCAGTGAATACGATCCCGATGGCAGAATCATTTTTAATGCGGCTGTTTTGACTGACATATCCGATGCCGATGGCTGTCAGTACACCAGTTAGAACCGCACCAAAGAAAAAGTTAATGCCGAGCATATAAGAGATGGCGACACCTGGAAGTACAGCGTGTGAAATCGCATCTCCCATCAAAGCCATTCCCCGTAAAATGATAAAGCAGCCAATGACGCCGCAGATGATCCCTACCATAACGGATGTAAATAACGCTTTTTGTAAAAACGCATATTCAAAAAGTCCGGTTAAGAATTCCATTACGCGTCTCCTCCTGCTGATTTTAAAAATGGCAGCTGTGTTTCGTATGCTTGGAGCATGACCTCAGGACGAAGAATATCATGGACAGGCCCTGCTTTGACCAGCTTCTTATTTAGAAGAACGAGATGGCTGAAGTAATCATCGGCTTTACTTAAGTCATGGTGGACGACCAGAATGGTTTTTCCTTCATCTCGTAATTCCTTCAAAATGCGGATCATCGTTTCTTCACTTGCCATATCAATTCCGACAAATGGTTCATCTAAACAAAAGAGCTGTGCGTTTTGAGCGAGTGCTCGCGCAAGGAAGACACGCTGCTGCTGACCGCCGGATAATTCCCCAATCTGTCTTTTGGCAAAGTCCTGCATCCCGACCTTTTCTAAGCAATGGTACGCATAGGCACGGTCCTCTTTTTTCGGTCGTTTGATCAATCCGAGCTTTGGGTATGTGCCAAGCAGTACGGTATCCAGTACATGGATAGGAAACGTCCAGTCTAGATCATTTCTTTGCGGTACATAGGCGATCTGTTTTCTCACTTGTTTAAAGGGTTGTTCAAAAAAACGAATGTCGCCTTGATCCTTTTCAATTAAATCCAAACATGCTTTCAATAAAGTCGATTTACCAGCACCATTTGGACCAATGATTCCAGTCATTGTTCCTTCCTGTATGGAAAGAGAGACGTTTTCTAGTGCATCCTGTCCGTGGTATGAGACATACAGGCGGTCGATTGTTAAAGCATATGACATCTCTTAAGGCCCCTTTCGATCATCAATTGCGTTTCCTAAAAATATATGCATACATTTAATAATTTTGACTAAAGGATGAAATGATTCTCTAACGCTAATTTGTTTCCTTAAGGAAACTTTTATCTTATTCTAATCGTATGTCCTTCTTTTGTAAAGAGAAATGCTGAAATATTCCCATCAAGCGATCGTTTTTATGTTATGCAACGAAGAGGGGACATGAGCATGGATTATTGAAAATTCACGTGACATCCTTGATTACGAAAAATCTCAAACATTTGCTTATAAATGATTGACAGTTTGTAAGAACTCCTCATATAATAAGGGTAATTCAATATATGAATATGTGCTCATATATAATATCTACAGCAGCTGATAGGTTTGATTGAATCAGGGAAGGCTACTTATATAGAAAAAGGTGAGAACATGAAAAAGATGAAGGATGAATACGTATTAAGCGGTCTCGATTGTGGAAACTGTGCACGTAAAATTGAAACAGGTGTCAGCAAACTCGAAGGAGTGGAAGCTTGCTCAATTAATTTTGCGACGGGTACATTAACTGTGACACATGCTGATGCACAAGAAACGATGTCAAAGCGTATTGAAAAAACCGTTCAGTCCATTGAACCTCATGTGAGTGTATCACCAAAAGAAGAAGGACATCACCATGATCACGATCATGGAACAAAGAATTTAAAAACGATTGTACTGAAATTAATTGGTGGTGCAATCATTGGAACGGCGGCTTATTTTATACCTGACAATGGCTTACTGAAGTTCATCATGTTTTTCGCCGCGTATTTACTAGTTGGCGGAGATGTTGTCTTGAAAGCACTGAAAAATATTGTGCGCGGTCAAGTATTTGATGAGAACTTCTTAATGACCATAGCTACAGTTGGTGCTTTTGTGATTCAGCAGTATCCTGAGGCACTGGCAGTCATGCTGTTTTACCAAATTGGAGAACTGTTCCAAGGGGCAGCTGTGAATCGCTCTAGAAAATCAATTAGCGAATTAATGAATATCCGTCCAGAATACGCAAACCTCAAAGTGGGGCAAGAAACAAAAAAGGTAAAGCCGGAAGAAGTCAAAGCTGGTGACCGTATTGTCGTCAAACCAGGTGAAAAAATTCCTTTAGATGGACGTGTGATAGACGGTTATTCTCTTGTGGATACCTCTGCACTAACTGGGGAGTCTGTTCCAAGAGATGTGGAAGCAGGAAAAGAAGTGCTTGCTGGATTTGTGAACCAAAACGGTATTCTTGAAATTGAAGTGCAAAAAGAGCTCAGTGAGTCAGCGGTTACGAAGATTTTGGATTTAGTCGAAAATGCAAGCAGCCGTAAAGCGCAGACAGAAAACTTTATCACAAAGTTCGCTAAATATTATACACCTGCTGTGGTCGTGCTAGCTTTATTGCTTGCCTTTGTACCACCGCTTCTCATCCCATCAGCTCAATTGTCTGATTGGGTGTACCGGGCACTTGTCTTTCTTGTCATTTCGTGTCCATGTGCTCTCGTTGTATCCATTCCATTAGGTTTCTTTGGCGGAATTGGTGCCGCATCAAAACGAGGCATTTTAGTGAAAGGCAGTAACTACTTAGAAGCCTTGAACTCTGTCCGCTATGCGGTGTTTGATAAAACAGGTACTTTGACAAAAGGGAACTTTACAGTCACTCATATCGAAGCAGCGAATGAGAAATGGTCAGAAGAGGAATTGATTTCTTTTGCAGCGCTGGCAGAAGCGCATTCTTCGCATCCGATTGCAGAATCGATTAAGGCGGCTTACGGAGCGTCTCTTGATGAGAGCCAGATCGAATCTTACGAGGATATTGCCGGTCATGGGATCAAAGCGACAATTCGCGGAGCTCATGTATTGGCAGGTAATCATCGCCTTATGGAACGAGAGGGCATTGCTTTTGAAAAAGAAAAACGAAGCGGAACGGTTGTGTATTTAGCAATAGACGGTGAGTTTGCGGGATCGATCTTGATTGCAGATGAAGTAAAAGACGATGCAGTTGAAGCGATATCTTCTCTAAAAGCTGCGGGCATTCAAACCGTGATGCTTACAGGGGATGCTTCGCAAGTAGGAAATGCAGTCGCACAGCAGATCGGCATTGACGAAGTTCACACTGAATTATTGCCACAGGATAAAGTCGCCAAAATCGAAGACATGTATGAGAAAAAAGCATCTCAAGACAAATTATTGTTTGTTGGTGATGGCATAAACGATACGCCGGTTTTGGCAAGAGCGGATATAGGTATTGCCATGGGTGGACTTGGTTCAGATGCAGCAGTTGAAGCGGCTGATATTGTGATTATGACAGATCAGCCATCGAAGGTAGCGGAAGCTATTGCTGTCGCTAAAAGAACGAGAGCCATCGTATGGCAGAATATTGCGTTTGCTCTTGGGGTGAAAGCCGTCTTTCTCATTCTTGGTGCATTCGGTATTGCAACGATGTGGGAAGCCGTCTTCTCGGATGTTGGTGTCACTGTACTGGCTGTTTTAAATGCGATGAGGGTCATGAAATAAAATTGTAAGGAAAAATTCATGAATAGCGTCTTTCATAATAGACCCCCTCTTGTTAAAATAGAAGAAGTTGGATAATGGCATTTTCCTGAGCTGTTATCCTTTTTCTTTATGAAGGAATGAATGAAAAAGATAAGGTAGGTGCTTTTGTGAGTAAAAAAAATAATCAATCTTCATCCATCAAGTTTGCAGTTATATTAACCATCATTGCAGCTCTTCTCATCGGTATTTTCGTTGTAATCGGTAACAATAACAGCCAAGAAGCACAAACAGTCGACAGTAAGCCGTCTATTAAAGGACAGCCTGTCATGGGAGATCAAAAGGCAAAAGTGCAAGTTGTCGAGTTTGGGGACTACAAATGTCCATCATGTAAATCATTTGAGACAGACATTTTCCCAAAATTGAAAGCAGACTACATAGATAATGGCGATGTATCCTTCTCATTTATTAACTTACCACTGCCTGTTCATGGGGACGGTGCGGTATTAGCAGCACTGGCTTCTGAAGAAGTGTGGAAAGAAGATCCGAAAAACTTCTGGGCATTTCATGAAGCGGTCTACAACGCACAACCAGATAGTGAAGCAGAATGGGTAACGCCAGCAAAGCTCACCGAATTGGCGAAGAAGACAACGAAAATTGATACGGACAAGCTGAAAGATAACCTATCAAAGAAAACATATCAGCCACAGCTAAACACAGATGATCAGCTGGTGAATCAATACAAAGTAAATGCAACACCAACTATTTTCATTAACAATAAACAAGTCCAAAACTTTTATGACTATGATGAAATCAAAGAATTAATTGATCAAGAGCTGAAAGGGAAAAAATCATGAAAAATAAACTGATTTACTTATACAGTGCTTGGATCGTCTCAATTGTGGCGACGATGAGCAGCCTGTATTTAAGTGAAGTAAAGAAGTTTATTCCATGTGATATGTGCTGGTTTCAGCGCATTTTCATGTATCCGCTTGTGCTTTTACTTGGAATTGCTACATTCCGTGGCGATGTCAAAGTGAAGTACTACGTTCTCCCTTTGGCCGGGATTGGCGCTTGCTTTTCCATCTATCATTATATGGAACAAAAGATTCCAGGCTTTGCATCGATTCGTCCTTGTCTAAGCGGTATTCCTTGTTCCGTTGATTATCTGAACTGGTTTGGTTTTATCACCATTCCACTCTTAGCACTCATTGCATTTATTCTGATCATCATTAGTATGCTGCTTTTAAATGCAAAAGAAGATTGAGGAGATAGCCTGCTTAAAAGCAGGCTATCAGCGTGTAGACAAACCCTCGCATTCGGTGTCATTCCTGTGCGCTGGTGCTCACGAATGTCAAATTCGCTCCGCAAAAGTAGCTGTTCTTCCTAGACTGCAAAGGTTTTCTATCACGCTGAAAGTAGACAAAGGGCTAAAATCAAGATCATTTTATCCCTTTGTCAACAATCTGAGCCTGCTTAAAAGCAGGCTATTTTTTATTTTTGCAAAAAGATAAAATTTAAAGAAAATTTGTATTGCTTTTCATTTGTGTCAGATATACATTAAGGGGAGAGTGTTAGATGATCAGACAATGGTAAGGAGATAAGCGGAAAATGGCATGGGAAGTGTTAAGTATTATTGGCATTGTGGCATTCGCCATTAGTGGTGCGATTGTCGCAATGGAAGAAGAGTACGATATTCTTGGTGTGTACATTTTAGGGATTGTCACAGCATTTGGCGGTGGAGCGATTCGGAATCTATTAATTGGTCTTCCGGTGTCTGCTTTATGGTCACAGGGCAAAATGTTTACCATTGCCCTTGTATCCATTACGATCGTGTTTCTATTTCCAAAGCTTTTGCTCAAGCACTGGAGCACATGGGGGAATTTCTCGGATGCGATCGGTTTAGCAGCGTTTGCGATTCAAGGTGCATTATTTGCTGTACAAAGAGAGCTCCCGCTCAGTGCGGTCATTGTGGCAGCCATTTTGACTGGAAGCGGCGGCGGCATTGTGCGTGATTTATTAGCAGGACGAAAGCCACTTGTGCTAAAAGCAGAGATTTACGCAGTATGGGCAGCCCTTGGCGGTTTACTCGTCGGACTCGGCTTAGCGCAAGGAGAGCTTGCTTTATATCTGCTGTTTGTCATCCTCGTCATATGCAGGGTTTGTTCCTACTTATTCAAATGGCGGCTTCCCGCTAGGTCTTATTTTTTAAATAAAGGGTAAAGAAAAGGGCGATGTCGCTCTTTTTTTTATGTGTTATTCGAGCTTGATGTCAGCAGGTCAAGCTGTTTTCGTGTAAAATAAAAGTAGGTTCTTTATTCATCATTGGAACAATACACGAGATGAAAATATTGTCATTTGACTGAATATGTAGATTCAGTCTTTTTTTGCCTAGATGGATTGTTATGTGTTGGTTTCGCTTTTTGCGGGATACTAAAGAAACGCTCATGACCGAACGGATGGATCAGAAAGAAATGAACACATCTTTGCATGTAAGCAAAACATGACGGAAAAAATGAAATGGGAGGGACATGTACTAGTGGAGATTTTTTTGGCAGTGCTCGTACTACTAGCACTCATTGCATCATCTAATATTATCAATCGTTTTCTGCCCTTTATTCCAGTTCCATTAATCCAAGTGGGTTTAGGGATATTGGTCGCAGCTTTTCCTTCAGGTTTACATATTTCTTTAAATCCTGAGCTATTCTTCGTTTTATTCATTGCACCGCTGTTATTTAATGATGGGAAGCGTACCCCAAGGGACGAGCTGTGGAAATTAAGAGCGCCCATTCTTCTATTAGCTTTAGGGCTCGTATTTGCGACAGTCATTGTCGCAGGATATACCATCCATTGGATGATTCCAAGCATACCACTTCCAGCTGCATTTGCGCTTGCAGCGATTTTATCACCGACAGATGTAGTGGCTGTAAGTGCCCTTTCCAGCCGTGTGAATATGCCGAAGGGGATCATGAGACTGCTGGAAGGCGAAGGGCTGATGAACGATGCGTCAGGACTTGTTGCTTTTAAATTTGCTATTGCAGCAACGGTTACAGGGGCATTTTCCATTGCAGAGGCATCCTTTAGCTTTGTTCTGATTGCTGCTGGCGGATTATTGACCGGATTTATTCTGTCGTTTTTTATCATTCGTTTCCGCTATTTTCTCCGCCGTTTAGGCATGGACGATGTCACAATGCACATCATCCTGCAAATCCTCACGCCGTTTGTGATTTATTTAGCAGCGGAAGAAATTGGCGTATCTGGCATTTTAGCCGTTGTTGCCGGTGGTGTGACACATGCCATCGAGCAAGACCGAATGGAAGCGAATTTAGCAAAACTGCAAATTGCTTCTTCAAACACGTGGAATATTATTTTATTTATTTTAAATGGCCTTGTTTTCGTTTTACTTGGATTACAAATTCCTGATGTATCAACCGTCATTTTCCAAGATGAAGCCTTTAATAATATGCAGGTCATCAGTTACATTTTAATCATTACATTCTGTCTGATGATTCTCAGATTCCTATGGGTATGGCTGTTCTGGGCAGGGAACTGGAGTGTATCGAAAAAGAAGAACGCGAAAAAACCGAAGCTGCGTGCTTCCATGCTGATGACATTCTCTGGTGTTCGTGGTGCTGTTACATTAGCGGGTGCTTTCTCCATCCCGTTTACGCTTGCAGACGGATCACCATTTCCTGAGCGTCATTTAATTATTTTCCTCGCAGCAGGCGTCATTTTATGTACACTCATTTTAGCGAGTGTGCTACTGCCTATTTTATCGGAGAAAAAAGATAAGCAAGTGGATGTGGACTTAGATACAAAGATTCAGCACGCAAAACGGAAGCTGCTGAGAAGTGCCATTAAAACGTTAAAAGAAGGAATGAATGAGGACAATCGAGAAGTCTCCCTTGCACTCATCAATGATTTCCGAATGAAGCTACGAAATATTCAGCGGGAACCGTACCAGTTTGGTATGAGAAAACAAGAGAGAAAAATCAGACTGCATGGTATTAAAGCAGAACAGATGAAACTTCAGCAGTTGATTGAGGAAGAGAAAATCGACAAAGAAGAAGCATATGAGCTGCAAGAGAGATTTCATGAGCTGGAAATGCTCTATTCCAACTCTTTTAAAATTCGTTTCTCAAAAGTGAAGTTTCTGCGCTTACTACAATGGCTTCAATTGTGGCGCCCGCATCAGCGTATTTCGAGCGGCATATTAGAAAACGAGGAATCGTATAAACAAATCCGCAAGAAAACGGCTGAAGCTGCGGTGGATTCTATTAAGCACCATATGACCGAAGACAATCAACAAACGTGTCATCAAGTCATTGGGTTTTACAATCAAGTGATTTTCCGCTGTGAACATGGTCCTTCTTTCTTCCAGCAAAAGGATCGTACGTTTGACCGGAAGAAGAAAGAGCTTAACTTCCAAGCCGTACAGACGATTCGTAATGAAATCCAAACTTTATATGAAAATGGCGAAATCAATCGTGATATTGCCCATCATTTAAGGGAATATATCAATGACATGGAAGCAGTCTTACTGACCAATACATGATGTTGTCAACTTCTCCCCTTTGTTTTATGATGAAAAAAAGAGACGAGCAGGGGGAGAGGCAGGATGACATATTACGGAGCGATTGAAGCTGGGGGGACAAAGTTCTGTTGTGCCATTGGCAATGAGCATGGGGATATCATAGAGGAATTAACCATTCCAACAGAGCACCCGGAAAAAACCATCCAATCACTTATTCCATTTTTTCAGCAACATGAAATTGCAGCATTAGGGGTCGGTTCCTTTGGACCGATTTGTGTCCAGAAAGACGATCCTTCTTACGGTTACATCATGAATACGCCGAAAGTTGAATGGAAGCATTACCCGTTGATACCTGAGCTGGAGAAACAATTAGGTGTACCGGTGTCCTTTACGACAGATGTCAATGCCGCAGCATTAGGTGAACTGACAAAAGGGGCCGCCAAAGGGCTAAGCAGCTGTCTGTATATCACGGTCGGTACGGGGATTGGTGCCGGGGCTGTTGTGAAAAATGAGCTTCTCCACGGTCACTCACATCCAGAAATGGGACACATTCTGGTCAGGCAGCATGAATCAGATCAGTTTGCAGGTGTCTGCCCGGCGCATGGTACTTGCTTAGAAGGACTGGCGGCAGGACCAGCTATTGAGGCAAGGTGGGGAAAGCCGGCTAAAGAGCTTACCGAAGAAGATGAAGTTTGGTCTCTTGAAGCAGATTATTTAGCACAGGCATTAATGCAATACACGCTGATATTAAGCCCAGAACGCATCATCATGGGTGGAGGCGTCATGAAGCAAAAACAGCTATTTCCGCTCATTCGAGAGAAGCTGGCTGCGTATGTCAATGATTATGTCGACATGCCGCCGCTTGATACATACATTGTCTCTCCTGGACTTGAGGACAAGGCAGGTATGACAGGTGCTTTGCTACTAGCGATTGAAGCGAAGAGAAACGCCTGATAATAGAGTTTTCAAACGCAACATGAGATAATGAAAAAGATGGAATCTATGAAAAGGTGGTTGTTAACATGGTCAAAAGCTTGAATGATACCGTAACACTAAATAACGGAGTAGAAATGCCATGGTTTGGTTTAGGTGTATTCAAAGTGGAGGACGGCAACCAAGTGGTTGATGCCGTAAAAGCAGCCATACGAAACGGTTATCGCAGCATTGATACGGCTGCCGTTTATAAAAACGAGACAGGCGTAGGGAAAGCCATTAAAGAATCTGGCGTAAAAAGAGAAGAATTGTTCATTACGTCAAAAGTATGGAACACAGATCAAGGATATGACAAAGCACTCGCTGCATGCGATGCAAGCTTAAACCGGCTCGGTCTTGATTACTTAGACCTCTATTTGATTCATTGGCCTGGACCAAATGCAGATACATTTAAAGAGACATGGCGTGCGCTTGAGAAGCTTTATAAAGATGGAAAAGTAAGAGCGATTGGTGTCAGCAACTTCTACGTGCAGCATTTAGAAGAGCTGTTAAAAGATGCGGAGGTTGTTCCAGCGGTGAACCAAGTGGAGTTTCATCCAAAATTGACACTTGTAGAATTACGACAATATGCGAAAGAAAAAGGCATTCAAATTGAAGCATGGTCTCCGCTGATGCAAGGAAAGCTTTTGGATCATGACGTATTAAAGGAAATTGCAGCACAATACAACAAATCTGTGGCTCAAGTGATCTTGCGTTGGGATCTGCAAAGCGGCGTTGTCACCATTCCAAAATCAATCAATGAAGATCGCATTAAACAAAATGCCGACATTTTTGACTTCGAGCTTTCACAAGAAGACATGGAAAAAATCAATGCACTTAATAATAACGAACGTGTCGGGTCTAATCCAGAAACGATGACGGTTGGGTTTGAATAAATAAAATTATTCCCTCAGCGTGTAGACAAACCCTCGCATTCTTTGTCAGTCCTGCGTGCAGGTGCTCACGAATGTCACACCAGTACAGCAAAGGTTTTCTATCACGCTGAAAAGAAGACAAAGGGCTAAAATCAAGTTCATTTTAGCCCTTTGTCAACAATCTGAATCCCTTTCTCTTTTTGAGAAGGGGATTTTTTAATTCCTGCTTCGGCGCACAGCCAACAGCATGAGGAAAGACAGGATCACAATACAAATGGTCCAAGCCCATGCAAGTTCCATTCGTCCAGAATCAATCGCCACATAGATGGCTGTTGGGAGGGTTTGCGTTTTCCCAGGAATGTTGCCAGCGAACATTAAAGTCGCTCCAAATTCTCCTAACGCCCTTGCAAAACTTAGAACCGCACCAGAGAGAAGAGATGGCAGTGCGAGTGGGACGGTAATATAGGCAAAGACCTGGAAAGAATGCGCACCATCAACTTTTGCAGCACCTTCAATGTCTGACTCAATCGTAGAAAAACCAGCTTTCGCTGATTGATACATGAGCGGGAATGCGACAACTGTCGATGCAATGACCGCTGCCCAATAAGTGAAGATGACAGGCTGATGGAAGATCCATTCAATCGCTTGTCCAATCACACTGTTCTTCCCGAACGCAACGAGCAGCAGAAATCCTACGACCGTTGGCGGAAGGACAAGCGGCATCATGAGGAGCGTTTCCACGATCATTTTCCCTTTGAAAGATGTACGCGCCATCCAAAAACCAATGGACGTTCCTAAAACGACAGCCAATAATCCGCTGAAAGCAGCCACTTGTACGGACAGCCAGATAGGTGAAAGAAAATCTTCGGTCAGCATCGGCATTATTTCACTTGAAAGCCGTACTTTTTAAAAATCGCTGCGGCTGGATCTGATTGGAGATATTGAAAAAATGCTTTCGCCTCTTTCATGTGATCGGTCTGTTTAACAATGCCAACAGGATAAATGATGGGGGAATGCATGTCTTGATTTGCCTCATCTACTATCTTTACTTTGCGAGAAACGAGCGCGTCCGTCTTATACACGACACCAGCTTCCACATTTCCTGTTTCGACATAGTTTAATACTTGACGAACATCCTTGCCATAGACAGCGTTCTGTTTCACTTGGTCCCATATATTCAGTTTTGTGAAAATCTCTTTTGCATATGTACCAGCAGGAACAGATTCAGGTGTGCCAAGCGCTATCTTTCCTTTTATGTGAGCAACATTGCGGAAGGTTTTGATAGAAGAGGAACCTTCTTTTGGCACGATGAGGACTAGCTCATTTTGTATGACGTCCTTTGTATGATCCTGATCGATGTCGCCAGATTGAACAAGGTCATCAAAAGGCTCTTCAGCTGCTGAGAAGAAGAGATCCGCTTTTGCTCCTTGAGCGATTTGCTGTTTCAATGCGCCGGATGACCCGAAATTATTCGTGAGTGTCACGTTTGGATGATCATCTTCATAGGCAGATTCAATCTCTTTCAAAGCATCCTGCAGGCTTGCCGCCGCTGAAATTACAAGTTCTGTTTTTTTGCTTTGATCTGATGACGTCGACTCCGTTTGACACCCAGTCAGGAGCAAACAGATGGTGACGTAGGTTAAGAATAAATATTTCATGATCACACCTCTTTATCATTCAACATCATGTGTATCTTTTATTATAATCAAACTTATTTGACCATTCATAGGCTTTCAGGAAAAGAGAAAAGAAAAAGCCGCCAGAGGGCAGCTTTTAATGCTGATAAAAACGTAGTAAGTTCCCGTTGATCACTTTATCTGATAGAGACAGCTCTTTATTGGCTTTTTCTATATAAGGCTGGCATACTTCATCTTCTTCAACAGGTTGTTTTGTTTTTTGATCATAGCACGTGTTCTTTGTATAAAGATAATCATCCGTAATAAAGTTTCCATTTCTCAGCACAGCGAACGGTGTCCGTTCATTGGAGAAAAGATCATTCCCAAATTGAATAGAATCTTTTGATTCAATGCCGAGTAAATGAAGAAGTGTCGGTTTGACATCTATTTGACCGGCTGTTTCAGAAATGGTTTGAGGGGCCTCGTCTGTCACCCCAGGAATGTAAATCAAAAAAGGGACCCGCTGCAGTTTAACCGCATCAAACGGTGTGATTTCATCCTGCTTTAGCAGCTCTGCCATTGCCTCATGATGTGCTTCTGAAATGCCATAGTGGTCTCCCATCAGGACAAACATTGTATTTTCATATAGTCCTTCTTCTTTCATTCGTTCAAAGAACCTTTTGATGGCTTCATCTTGATAGCGGACGGTGGTCACATAGCGGTTTAAAATGGTGCTAGTCGAATCGTATTCATCAATGAACTGATCCTTTGGATCAATTTCAAATGGGAAGTGATTGGTTAAGGTAATAAACGTGCTGTAATAAGGCGTCTTCAGCTTTTTTAAATAATCGATGGATTGGTCAAAAAAGTCGATATCCTTTAAGCCCCAGCCAGTCGAATTCTGTTCATTGACATCAAATGAATCGACATCATAAAAGCGGTCAATCCCAAGAGATTCATACATCACATCACGATTCCAGAACGTTTTATTATTCGCATGAAATTGGACGGATTGATAATTCTCTTTTTTCAATTGCTTGTACAGTGTGTCATATTCGTTGTCACTCGCTGTGAAAAAGACAGCGCCACTGCTAGATGGATAGAGGGAGTTTGCGACGATAAACTCTGAGTCCGACGTTTTGCCTTGCTCTGTCTGCTGATAAAATTCATCAAAATTGAAGCTTTTTTTGGCAAGTTCATTTAAAAATGGTGTGATGTATTGTCCATTCACCTTTTGATTCATGACAAATTGCTGCGTTGATTCAAGTGAAATGAACACGACATTTTTGCCTTTAGCAAGTCCAAAGTAGTCTTCATTCGGTGCACTGTAATCAGCTTTTGTGTAGTTTGCCACTGTTGAAAGTGTATCTTCGTCAGCAAAGGCTTTTTGTCCAATTCGTGCTGTTTGAGCGGCACCGTCATACAAATGGAATTGAAACAGCCCAAGGTTTCGTACAATGACTTCTCGATCATATGAGCTTGTCAAAAATCGAGGGTGGTCCATCAAAGCTGAGCTGACATGGAACAATAGCAAGCTGCAGCAAACCACATAGTATGTTTTGATTGTCTTAAAAGACGCTTTAGGTGATAACGGTTTCCGTTTTAAAAGCCATGCCAGCACCACAAAGTCAATCAGCATGAGTATAAATAGCGGATGAAACAATTCAGTCATACTGCTGCCCATATCTCCCATGTTCTTTGCTTGAAATAAGACAGGAATGGTAATGAAATCAATATAAAAACCGTAAAAGATCGTATTCGATATCAAAATGGCTGTCAAAATAAAATTTGTGGTCAATAAAAAGACCTTTTGTTTCGTTTCATTTAAGAAAAGAGCAATCCCAAACAAAGGGAGCAAAAAGCTAAGTGGATTGATCAAAAGCAGCCATTCGTGAAACAGATTGGCCGTTCGTATATGAAATCCGAATTGATAAATGATGTATGTTTTCATCCACATAAAGAGGATGGAGTACACTAAAAACCAGTGATTTTTGAAAAACGCTTTCATTTATGTAACTCCTCACCATTCTGTATTCAGTTGCAAGGCAAAAACACTTATCTTAAAACTACTAAAAAAATGAGGAATGATCAATTCATATCCTGCTTTTTTGCAAAACTCTTTTTTCTTTTTCTAAAACGGCAATGGGATGGATATTCCGCAAATGACAGCCATGTAATAGCAGGTGACAATGGTCAGAGCAGCTAGTACGACTTGTTCTCCTGTGCTGCCTGTTTTGACATAAAAGGGGAGACGTACTTTCATGGTTGCAGGGAACAAAAATTTAATACCGTTCACTGTGCCTGCATCAAGGATGAGGTGGCTTGCCATCCCAACTAGTAACCCGGTACTGAGGCTGTCATTTGGAATGTATGTTGTCGCAATAAAATAAATGATCAGCAGAAATAATAAACTATGTGTAAAGGTGCGGTGACCGAACACACTACTGATCAGTGTGGAAAGGAGCGGGAATTTCCTGCCGATTTTGCTTTTCGTATGACATAGATCTGGGATGAGGGCACCTACTGATCCAGCAGCAGCCATCGTCACTGGTTCGAATCCGTAATAATAGGCGACGGCTGTGGAGGCGGCAATTCCGCCCATAATATGTGTTTTTCCTGTCATGATGCGTACTCCTGTTCTGTTTTTTGTTCAAGTACTCACTATATCAAGGGTGAATCCATTCAGCAAGGCTTATTTCTAAAGAAAATGGGATAAAATAGTTGGCTGTTTGGAAAAACATTCTATAATAAGAAGGAAGTCATGTTGACACTAACGATAAGGATGCGATTCGGATGAGTAATGCAGACATTTTAAAAGAAATTGTTCTTGTACATTATGAAGTCAGCCGTAAATTAAACCGCAAGTTACTTGAGTTAGAAAAAGACATCACGCCTCCACAGATATATGCTCTTTCTATATTGATACAAGGAAAAGTATCACATGCTGAAGAGCTCAAACAAAGACTCTCTCTCAACCCAGGTGCCGCTTCCATTGCCCTCAATAAATTATGTGAGCAAGGCTACATTCAGAGAGAGAGGGACAAGGACGATCATTCCCTTGTCCGGCTAGAAGCCACGGAAAAAGGGCTGGCTATTTACGAAAAGCATACACGTCTTTTTGGAAAGGTGATTCAGCATATGATGTCAGACTTCACAGAGGAAGACTTAAAGACCTTTCTAACGTATTTGCAAAAAATGAGACAGACCTTTCACGATGAATGAACCGCTCCTCTTTGTATAATGCTGAGCGCTGTAGCACAAATTAAACAGGCAAAGGCATTTTATGAAAAGGGGGGAAATAGCGATGTCATTTTTCCAAAAGGATAAAAAGGCGAAAAGCGAGAAAGACCATCAGCAGGTTGATCAGCTGTTAGAAGAAGCAAGTAAAGAACTAGCAGGCGATCCGCTTCAAGAAGCTGTCCAAAAGAAGAAAAACAACCATCAATAAGCTGACAAAAAGGCGGAGAATCATTTCTCTGCCTTTTTTCTATGTTTTTCCCTTTGACAGATATGAGAATGTTTGATAACCTTCGTGTAGTAAAAATGAATAGAAATCCTCACGCTATGTCTCAGTGAGGTAGAGGTTGCGCGGATGATGAGTCACTCATGGGAGAGATGGAATCGTTGATCATGAGAAAAAAGGCATCAGCGCCGAAGTGTAGAGAGAGCTCCAACTTTCTTTATGCTGGGTCTGCATTGAACAAATGCAGGACTGCCACGTCTTTGAAGCGTGGAGGGCTATCCGGAGATCAAGGTGTATGTTTTGAAAAGCATGGACTTTTGTTCAGGCTTTTTTTTATGTTCTGATTGCCTAAGAAAAGGGTATGCTGGTAAGAAAGTGACCCAACATGAACATAAAGAATGCAAGTCATTGCTTCACAAATATATCAATGAAGATACTGCCGGGTCTGGTCCAAAGTGAATATAACGGAGGTACGAAAATGGAACAGACAAAAAAATGGGGTTTTTGGTTATTGACGGCTTTTGTCGTCGGAAATATGGTAGGTTCAGGCATCTTTATGCTGCCTAGTACACTTGCCCAGCATGCAAGTCCTTTAGGTGTGACGATGGCATGGCTTGTCACAGGTGGCGGCGTACTGATGATTGCCTTTGTGTTTGGACATTTGTCCATTCATAAACCGCAGCTGACAGCTGGACCACAAAGCTATGCAAGAGCGCTTTTTAAAGATCCGAAAAAAGGAAAAGCAGCCGGTTTTACAATGGTTTGGGGATATTGGGTGGCAAGCTGGATTAGTAATGTCGCCATTATCACAAGCCTAGCTGGTTATTTAACAACCTTTTTCCCAATTTTAACCGTGAAAACGGAGATCTTTACTTTTGGAAAAGAAGCGATCACACTTGGTCAGCTCACAACGTTTATCATATGTACAATCCTTCTATGGGGGACTCATACGATTTTAATTACAAGCTTAAGCGCAGCAAGTAAGCTGAACTTTATTACGACCTTTTCAAAGGTGCTTGGATTCGTCCTTTTTATTGTCGCAGGCTTATTTGCATTCCAAACCGCATTATTTGAGCATTATTACTTCCCTGTTGAAGCAGCAAGTGGTGAAGGAGTGCTCGGACTTGGAGGCCAAATTCATCATGCGGCCATTTCCACACTATGGGCATTTATCGGCATCGAATCTGCTGTCATTTTATCAGGAAGAGCTTCCTCGCAGCGTGATGTCAAACGTGCGACGATTACAGGACTTTTAATTGCACTGTCTATTTATATGATTATTACCTTGATTACAATGGGCGTTCTGCCGCATGATCAATTGCAAGGTTCTGATAAACCATTCGTAGACGTGCTTCAGCTCATTATCGGACCGGCTGGCGGAATTGTCATGGCACTTCTTGCGATCATTTGTTTATTTGGTTCGATGCTTGGCTGGATTTTGCTTGGTTCTGAAGTCCCTTATCAAGCAGCAAAAGCTGGCGATTTCCCAGCAGTGTTTGCAAAAACAAACAAAAAAGGTAGTCCTGTTTTTGCTTTGACTGTCACAAATATCATGTCACAGCTGTTTATTTTCTCAGTCATGTCCCGTACGATTAATGAAGCCTTTACTTTCTTAACAACATCAGCGACACTTGCGTATCTCATTCCGTATATCGTGTCGTCGATCTACAGCTTTAAGGTCATCATGCAAGGTGACACATATGAGCTCCAAAAAGGAAACCGGACAAGAGACGGGATCATTGCGCTTGTGGCCATGGGGTATTCCGCTTGGGTCATTATTTCAGGCACAGCTGATTTAAAAACATTTGGTCTTGGTATTGGATTGTTCTTAGTTGGCATTTTACTCTACCCATTCATGTCCAAAAAATTTGCCAAAGGTACAGTTTAAAAAATACGTTTCTCCAGCATTGGAGAAACGTATTTTTTTATGAGGCAGATGTTAATCGATCCACAATAAATTCGAGCTGACCTTCTAGTGACACAGGGTCATTAAAGAAGTAACCGACTGTATCTGTTTCAAATACGCGTTTGTTTTGGACAGCAGGAAGTGATGCCCAGATGCTGCTTTTATATACTTGATCGCCATTACTTTTTGAACCGCTCCATGGGCTTGTGAAAATATAATCACCTGCAAATTCTGGAAGCTTTTCAAGAGAAATGTTTGCATAACCGACACCACTGTCGATGGCTTCTTTTTGGACAGCCTTCGGAGCTTTTAATTGCAGCTCGTCATAAATGATTTCACCACCGCGTGCAAAAGTGTTACCGAAAATGTAAATGCCCTTATCGAATGGTGATACGATCGAAACGGTTTTGTTTCCTACAGCTTTTGTTACCTTTGGTTTCACTTCAGCAATTTTGGCATCCCATTTTGTGATCCAATCCGTTGCTTTTTTTGATGTACCTGTCATTTTACCGAATTCTTTTAGCTGGTCTTTAAACGAATATTGATTGTATTGAATGGCAACTGTAGGTGCAATTTTTTTGTATTGATCAAATTTCTCATCTTCTCCCCAAGCAATGATCATATCCGGCTTCAAAGAGGCTACTTTCTCAACAGAGGGAGATTTTCCAATATTTTTCACTCCATCTGTTTTTCCTTTATAGAAAGGGTTTTTAAAGATGGGTGCAGTGGCAGCAATTGGGGTTTTGCCGAGTGTTACGAGATCTCCGTAATAGCTTTCCGCCAGAAGCACAATACGTTGTGGGTTTTGAGGCAGTTTCACTTCACCCTTTACATCTTGATAGGTGATCGTGTCATTTTTTTTGGCTCCCGATTCTTTATTGGAAGTGCTGCCGCAAGCAGCAGTAAAAATCATAAGGGTCATGAAGGAAATCAAAAGAAGTCCAGTTCGTTTTTTCACAAAAGTTCGCTCCTATTCAATTGTTTATGATAATGATTCTCATTCGCGATTATATCTTAACATGATAGAAGAAAAAATGCATCGGCTATTTTATGACCAAAATGAAAATGGTGAAATTCTCCCGGTTTTTTGATGAAAATAAAGAAATTTATTAGAACAAGGATTTCAAAACGTGAAGAAAGTGATATACTAGACTCCGAGATTGATAATCATTATCACTAATAACGAATAGATATGAACGGAAAGGAAGAGACTGGTTTTGGGCTCACAATCGAATAAACAGCTGTCAGCTAAAGATGATGCGATAGATATTGTGACAAAGCCTTTTGGTACAGCAGCTGTTGTCATCATAGGAATCATTGCTTTAGCATTTGGTCTTTTTTTATCAGTATCGCTAGGAGCGGCAAACATTCATTTACACACGGTATGGGAAGCCGTCTTTCATTTTGACTCACAACAAACCTCACATCAAATCATTAGGGAACTAAGGCTGCCGCGTACAGTTGGTGCCGCACTTGTCGGTGCCTTTTTAGCAGTATCGGGTGCCATCATGCAAGGCATGACAAGAAATGCGCTTGCGTCTCCTGAAATCATGGGTGTGACAAATGGCTCTGCATTTGCGATTGCCATTGCGTTTGCTTTTTTCCCAGGCCAATCTTCTTTTACATTAATTCTTTGGTCATTTTTGGGTGCAGCACTTGGCGCCTCTATTGTATTTGGGGTTGGAACCCTTTCAAAAGGGGGACTTACTCCTGTGAAGCTCGCATTAGCCGGTACGGCTGTTGGCGCACTTTTAAGCTCAATTTCCTCAGCGATTGCCATTCGATTTGACGTCGCGCAAGATATGAGTTTTTGGTACGCAGGCGGTGTGGCTGGTGTAAATTGGAGCAATATTAAGATCATCATTCCAGTTGCGGCTGTAGGACTGATCATCGCAATGGTTCTTGCCCGCTCCATCACGGTTTTAAGCTTAGGTGATGAATTAGCAAAAGGGCTTGGGCAATATACACGAACAGTCAAGGTACTTGGCATATTGGTCGTGATCCTTTTAACAGGTGCAGCCGTGTCAGTTGCAGGTTCTATTGGCTTTATCGGGCTTGTGATTCCTCATGTTACGCGTTTCTTGGTCGGCGTTGACTATCGCTGGATTATCCCTTGCTCAGCTATTTTAGGGGCTATTTTGCTCATTTATGCAGACATTGCGGCAAGGCTTGTCAATGCGCCGTTTGAAACGCCAGTTGGTGCCATTACAGCCATTATAGGCGTTCCTTTCTTCTTATATTTAGCGAGACGTGAAAGGAGCGGAATTTAAATGGAAATGGTACAGCAGGCAAAGAAAAAGAAATACAAACGAACGATGGTCATGATCTTTTTAGCCATCGTGGCTGTGTTCCTAATAAGTTTAAATACCGGAGAGATACGGATTTCTCCGATGGATACATTCAAAACATTTTTTGGACTCGGAAGTGAAATGGATGAGCTTGTATTATTCGAGTTCAGACTTCCAAGGATGGTCATCGCTTTACTTGTTGGCGCTTCTATCGCTGTATCAGGAGCCATTTGGCAAGGTGTTTCTCAAAATGGTTTAGCTGATCCCGGCATTCTAGGTGTAAATGCGGGTGCAGGTTTTGCGGTTGTTTTGTTTATCTTTGCCTTTCAGGGTTCGATGTCGAACTTAGGTGATTTTACGATATTTGTACTGCCGCTTTTCGCTTTCGTAGGTGCCGCCTTTGCTGCATTCCTCATCTATGTGCTAGCGTGGAAAAAGGGCATTACGCCTGTTCGATTGATTTTAACTGGTATTGGGATCAATGCTGCATTTTCGGCAGCAATTGTGGTCATTCAATTAAAGATGAGCCCAAATGATTTTAACCAAGCCATTGTGTGGCTGTCAGGAAGTATTTGGGGCTCAAGCTGGACATATGTCTTATCAGTCGTGCCGTGGATGCTGATTTTTCTTGTATTAGCGATGGTGAGGGCACGCTACTTAAATATCATGAATTTGGGTGATCAGATATCTTATGGCTTAGGGATTTCAGTTCATAAAGAAAGAAGTTTTCTCATGCTGATTGCAGTTGCATTAGCCGGTGCAAGTGTCGCTGTTGCAGGGAGTATATCGTTCCTAGGGTTAGCGGCACCACACCTCGCAAGAAAGCTAGTTGGACCGAAACATCAAGGAATGATACCGGCGTCCGCTATGATTGGTGCACTGCTGTTATTACTTGCAGATACACTTGGGCGTGTCATACTTGCTCCATCAGAGGTGCCCGTTGGACTTGTCGTTTCTGCCTTAGGCGCACCTTACTTCATTTACTTATTGATGAAAACGAACTAATGAGGAAGGAGAGTACAACAGATGAAATCACTTGAAACAGAAAAGCTTTGTATTGGCTATCATGACCGTTTGATTGTAGACGATTTAAATATCAGCATCCCAAAAGGCAAGGTGACGACATTAATTGGGCCGAATGGGTGCGGGAAGTCAACGATTTTAAAAACAATGTCTCGTATTATGAAATCCCATCAAGGTGTTGTTTATTTAAATGGCCAGGCTATCCATCAAACACCAACAAAAGAAATTTCAAAACAAATGGCCATCTTACCGCAGACGCCTGAAGCACCAAGTGGTCTGACCGTTTATGAGCTTGTGTCATACGGACGTTTCCCGCATCAAAATGGATTTGGCCGTTTATCAAATGAGGACAAACGAATCATCAGGTGGGCACTTGAGGAGACGGGAATGATTGCATTTCATGACCGGCCAATTGAAGCACTCTCCGGTGGACAGCGTCAGCGGGTATGGATTGCGATGGCACTTGCTCAGGAAACAGAGCTGCTTTTATTAGACGAACCAACGACGTATTTAGATCTTGCTCATCAGCTGGAGATCCTTCAGCTATTAGAACGCTTAAACAGAGAGCAGGGCAGAACGGTGCTGATGGTGATTCATGACCTGAATCATGCTGCACGCTTTTCACATTACATGATTGCCCTCAATCAAGGGAAAGTCATTAAAGATGGTACGCCTCATGAGGTCATGACAAAAGAGGTGCTCAGTCAGGTGTTCCACATCGATGCAGAAATTGTTCTTGATCCGAGAACGAATAAGCCGATCTGTTTAACATATGACTTAATGAATCATGAAAGAAAGCTTGAAGCTGTGAACGGATAATAGATGGACAAAAAACTCGGTATGTATGACCGGGTTTTTTTTGCATTTTTTGATATTACCTTGTTATGCCATTTTCTCCAGTTGATCTTTTTTCGCTTTTATGCAGAAAAGAGGTACTTTTTTACTTTGGACAATGGTAATATACGGTTAGAGATCATAGCTAGAAAGGAAAGAGATGCGTGGAAACAGCAAAAATATTGATTGCAGATGACGAAGAAGCAATTGTAAAAATGGTTGAACGCGTATTAAAAAAAGAAGGGTTTCAACATATTTATAAAGCCTATCATGCAGATGAAGCATTAGATATTGTCAAAAACGAGGACATCCACCTCTTACTTCTAGATGTGATGATGCCCGGTAAGTCAGGCTTTGATGTTCTGCCTGAAATCAGGAAAATGACGAAGGCACCGATTTTCTATTTAACAGCAAGAACGTCTGATGTAGACAAATTGACTGGATTTGCACAAGGTGCAGACGATTACATCACAAAGCCATTTAATCCGTTAGAGCTAGTAGCTAGAATTAAGGCGCACTTAAACCGAACTTATATCTCCTTACAGGAGGAGCAGGAAGAAGCGCACAGTCAATATGAATATGCTCATTTCTCGTACCATCCTCATGCAGCCGAGTTGAAAGTAAGGGGAAAGGTGACGGCTTGCTCAGCTCAGCTTTTGTCCTTGCTGAAGTATTTTTGTGACCATCCGAATGTGGTACTTTCAAAAGATCAAATCTATGAGAAAGTATGGGGTGTTCCGTCATATGGTGACAACAACACTGTCATGGTTCATATCCGAAAGCTGAGAGAAAAAATAGAGTTAGATCCAAGTCAGCCTGAATATATTGTGACGATCCGTGGTATGGGCTATAAGTTCATTCCGCAACCTGTGAAGGTTCTTCAATAGTTTATGAATTTACGAACAAAACTTTTCTTTCACTTTGTCGGACAAATGTTTATTGTCATCGTCATTCTGACGATCGGGCAAACATTCTCTGAAAATCTTTATTTTCAAAAGCGCTATGAGAATATGACTGAAACTGGTTTAACGAAGGCAGATGGAGATACACTCATGAGCTGGCTTTATTTTAACGAGGATGGAAAAATGGAAGCCGATGATCAGCTCAAACAAGCAGTGGAAAAACGTGATGGCTGGCTACAAGTGATTGATTCCAAAAAACGCAATGTCTATAGCTATCAACTCCCTAAAAACATTCCAACATCCTATCAAAAGGATGAAATGATCAAGATCTTTGAAAAAAGACAATTTAAAGATTACAAGATGTACTTCTGGCCAATTGAGATTGATCAAGAAAGCTTTATCGTCTTATATGGATTTAAAACGAACAGCACAAAGGTAGCCAATTATCTCAAGCAGCATGAAAAAAACCTGGCTGCATTGTCTCAATATTCAGTTGAAACAAAAGAATTTTTGAAAAGAATGAATGGATCGGTGCATCTGTTTAATGAAGAAGGAAAATACTTAAAAGGTATCCGAGCCAAAAATAATTTGAAAAATAACGTAACGGATGTTGAACTGCTCAAGTATCAATCAAAGCCTTGGGAGTTTAGAAGTGACTTGTCTTATATCAGAGTGAATAAAGATCTGTATATGATTGTTTCGGTGCCAAACAAAGTATACAGCCCAGACGAGCTTTATGATAAAGAGACAGAGGCTTTAAACCAATATACAACGCTCTTGATTGCAGGTCTTGCGCTCACGATTATTATCGTTATGACATTATGGTACTCGTATCGCTATGGGCTACCGATCTATCACATTATCCGCTGGCTGATTTTCTTATCAAGAAATAAATTGCAGGAGCCAACAAATAGAAAAGGTATTCCAGTAAGTAAAAATAAAAAGGGCCGTATTAAGCGAGAGTATCGGCTGTTTGAGGATATCCTTAAAACAATGGATCAGCTCACCAATACGTTAAAAGAGAATGAAGCAAACCGAAGAAAAATTCAAACCACAAGGGAAGAATGGATCGCAGGGCTGTCTCATGATCTAAAAACGCCTCTTAGCACGATTTACGGCTATGGATTAATGCTAGAATCAGATCAATACCAATGGTCCAAGGAAGAAGTCATGGAAATGGGACAAGTCATTCGTGAGAAATCAGAATACATGTCGACCTTGATTGAGGATTTAAACCTCACGTATCGATTGAAAAATGGTGCATTGCCTATTAATCGAAAAACTGTTGAGCTTGGTGAATTTTTAGCCTCCATTATGGACGAATTTTCAAGAAGCACGCTTTCTGAAGATTATATGTCATCCTTTGAAGATCAAACAGAGGGTGTCATGTTTGAGATCGATAAAGCCTGGTTTAGACGAGTCATTGAGAACCTGCTGGCAAACGCAGTGAAGCATAACCAGAAAGGTACTCTTATTCAAGCTATTCTATCTGAAACAAATGATGAAGTTCGGATCGAAATGAAAGATAACGGACGCGGAATGGCGCAAGAAACGGTGGATCATTTATTTAATCGTTACTATAGAGGGACAAATACGAATGATCCAACAAATGGAACAGGATTAGGACTGGCGATTGCAAAAGAGCTTGTCTTGCTGCACGATGGCGATATTCAAGTAGAAAGTGAATTAGGTCAAGGAACAACTATTGCGATTATCCTAAAGAAAACACCATCTGTAAAATAGCCAAAAAACGATTTTCTTTTCTAAAGGAGATCGTTTTTTCTTGTTTTAGGATTGAAATCGATTTTGTAAACGATTACAATAAAATTGTTAACGTGAACAAATTGATTTTCATCATTATAAGAGATGGGGGAGTTTGATGAAAGCCTTTTTAGATGAGCAGTTTTTATTAAACAGTCAAACGGCGGAAAAGCTATACCATGAGTTTGCAAAGAACCTTCCGATTATTGATTACCATTGTCATTTAAGTCCAAAAGAAATCTATGAAAATAAAACGTTCCAAAATATAACCGAAGCATGGCTTTACGGAGATCATTACAAATGGCGCGCCATGAGAGCAAATGGGATACCTGAAACACATATCACAGGAGATGCATCAGATTATGAGAAATTTTTAGCATGGGCGAAAACCGTTCCGATGACGATTGGAAATCCTCTCTATCACTGGACCCACCTAGAGCTAAGACGGTATTTTGATGTTGAAGAACTTTTGAATGAAGAAAGCGCAGACATCATCTGGAAAAAAGTAAATAAAAAGTTGCAAGGAGACGGATTTGGTGCGAGAGATTTCATTGTGAAATCAAATGTTGAAACGGTTGTGACGACAGACGATCCGGTTGATTCGTTGATTTATCACCAACAACTGCGGGAAGAAGGCTTTTCTGTGCAAGTGCTGCCAGGGTTTCGGCCAGATAAGGCATTAGATATCACAAATGACTTGTTTATCGAGTATGTTCAGCAGCTGGCGGAGGTTTCATCTATCCAGATCGAATCCTATCAAGACTTCATAAAAGCACTTCATCTGCGAATCGATTTCTTTCATGAACAGGGCTGTTTGATTTCAGATCATGCCATCAATGAAATGACGTACGAAGACACGACGGAAGAAGAAGCTACGATCATTTTTCATAAAAGAATGTCTGGACATCCATTGACGGAAAAGGAGAAGGTTCAATTTAAAACGCACACATTCATTGAACTAGGTCAGGTATATGCTCAGCGGGGATGGGCGATGCAGCTTCATATCAATGCGCTCAGAAACAACAATTCAAAAATGTTTGAGCGGCTTGGACCAGATACCGGATATGATGCAATGAATGATGAAGACATTGCAAAACCTCTTTGCCGCGTATTAGATCGGTTAGAACAAGCACATGCATTACCAAAAACCATCCTCTATTCCTTGAATCCAAGGGACAATGTGGTGATTTCAACGATAGCTGGAAGTTTTCAAGATGGAAAGACCCCTGGGAAAATGCAGCATGGAACAGCTTGGTGGTTTAATGATACAAAGCAGGGAATGACAGAGCAGATGATGGCACTTTCCAGTATCGGACTGATCAGCCGATTTATAGGGATGCTGACAGATTCACGAAGCTTCCTGTCTTACACAAGACATGAATATTTCCGTAGACTGTTATGTGACATCATTGGAGATTGGGTGGAAAAAGGTGAAGCGCCTAATGATCTCAATTTGCTAGGGGGAATGGTAAAAGGAATCAGCTATGAAAATGCAAAGCAGTATTTTCAATTTGAACGGGCAAATGAGCTTCCGCATAAAAGCAAGATGATATGAACAAAAAGCAAGAATATGAAAGCGTTTTTATGATAAGATGATAAAAAATCATAAAAGGCGGAATAGCATGACAGTCACAATCAAAGATATAGCAAAATTGGCAAACGTTTCTCATACCACAGTATCAAGGGCTTTGAATAATAGTCCTTTTATTAAAGAGAAAACAAAACAAAACATCTTGTCGATTGCAAAACAGCTGAATTACTCACCGAATGTCCATGCCAGAGGCCTTGTCTCGCAAAAATCATTTACAATTGGTCTGTTTTTTACGAGTTTAACAGAAGGCACATCCTCAAGTTTCTTTGTTGATGCATTAAAAGGCGTCAACAGTGTGATAACAGAAAACTATCATTTGGTTGTAAGAGGAATTGACGATTTTCACGATTACACAACCATTCATAAACAGCGGTATGATGGTATTTTGCTCATGAGCCAAAGCGAGCATGATGAAGCGTTTATCCATCATGTGAAAAAGCAGGGCATTCCCATTATTGTACTGAATCGCCGTGTAGAAAGTAATCAAGTGATGAATATATTAGCGGATGATGGTGAAGGGGCATACCAAGCTGCACACTATTTCATTCAGCAAGGGCATAAACAAATTGCCATTATTGAAGGGAAAGAAGGGTTTAAATCCACACAGGAAAGAAAAGCTGGTTTTCTGCAAGCACTCATTGACCATCATGTACCCATGAAGAAGGAATACATGATCATAGGCGACTATCATATGAAGAGCGGCTATGAATCAATGGAAGCCTTACTCACTCTTGATGATCCGCCAACTGCCCTTTTTTGCTCAAACGATGACATGGCGATTGGTGCGATGAATGCATTGTTTGCAAAAGGTAAAAGGTGTCCTGATGATCTCTCTATTATCGGTTTTGATGATATTTCATTTTCATCTTATACAACGCCTGCCCTCACAACAGTCAAAAAGCCAATTGAAAAAATGTGTGCGCTTGGAGCAGAAGCCATCCTTTCAGTCATCAACGGTGAAAAGCAAGAAGACGATCATCTGGAAAAAGTGTATGTCCACACAGAGCTGATGATTAGAGATTCAGTAAAAAAGGTGCAGTAATCAGCATCTTTTAAATAAAAATGTTCACGTGTGCAAAAAATGCGGGGAGGAAAAGCGTTTGAGACGATTATCCAAAGATGTGTACCCAGTGGCTGAATATCCTGAAACCATTCTACAAATTGGCGAAGGGAACTTTATGCGAGGATTTATGAATTGGCAGATTCAGAAGCTAAACGACTGTACAGATTTTAAAGGAAGAGCAGTGGTTGTTCCTCCTCGAAAAGGATCAGTGACCGCTCTAAATGAACAAGATGGTTTGTACACTTTATGTATTCAAGGATTTCATGACCAAAAAGAAATGAACGAACGGATCGTCATTCAATCCATCAGCAGGGGAATCAGCACATATACAGATTATGAAGCCTTTTTACATGTAGCGGAAAGTCCTGATGTGCGCTTTGTCTTTTCTAATACAACAGAGGCAGGACTTGTGTTAAGAAAAGAGGACCGATTAGAAGATCGGCCGCAAGTAAGTTTTCCAGGAAAGCTGACAGCCTTCTTGTATCACCGCTTCAAAGCTTTTTCTGGGGATGAGAAAAAGGGCTTGATCATTTTACCTTGTGAATTGATTGAACAAAACGGTGATCGATTAAGAGAATATGTGATCACAATGGCAGCTGAGTGGAATCTTCCGCCTGATTTTGTGGCTTGGGTGAAGGAAGCCAACACGTTCTGTAATACGTTAGTTGATCGGATTGTCCCAGGTTTTTCTCAGGAAGCAGCGGAGACTGTTCAAAAAGAAGAGGGGTATATCGATGAATTGCTTGTCACGGCAGAATATTACCACCTGTTTGTCATTGAAGCACCTCCGTTTGTTCAAAAAGAGCTTCCTTTTCAAGAAGCAGGGTTAAACGTGCTTTTTGTGGAAGATATCGCTCCCTATCGTATGAGCAAGGTTCGCATTTTAAACGGTGCACATACAGCGATGGTGCCGATTGCATATTCATGTGGCTTGGATACTGTCAAAAAAGCGGTGGATGATGAGCATGTTGGTGTGTTCATTCGCCGCATGCTTGAGGAGGAAGTGTTGCCAAGTTTGCCACTTCCTGAAGAAGAGCTACTTCTTTATACACAATCCGTTTGGGATCGATTCTGCAACCCTTTTGTCAAACATCAATTACTCGATATTGCCTTAAATGGTGTATCTAAATTTCGGGCACGTATTCTCCCGTCTCTTCTAGATTATATAGAGCTAAAAAAACAGTTGCCTACGAAGCTTATGTTCTCACTGAGCAGTTTGATTTATTTTTATCAAGTCCATGCAGATCAAATAAAGGATGATGAGTCTGTGATGACATTCATGAAGGAAGCATGGGATGAAGTGGACCATTCCTATGAATTAATGGTCGATCAACTTCTTTCAAACGAAGTTTTATGGGGGATGGATTTGACGAGGATCGCAGGGCTGAAGGATGCAGTAGCCGAGCAGCTCACCTGCATACATGAAAATGGTATGAGAGCTGCTGTTCACCAAATACTTCAATATGAAAGTCAGGGGGAGAAGGCATGAGAGACTTTGTTGTGATTCATCCTTCAGATAATGTTGGCATCGCTTTAAAAGTGCTTGAGCAAGGCCAAGAGCTTCAGCACCAAGGTCATACAATCATTTTAAAAGAAACCGTTGCTAAAGGTCATAAATTTGCATTGGCTGAGATCAAAGAAAAAGAGAATATCATCAAATATGGCTACCCCATTGGTCATGCATCCACTGCGATTTCGACTGGAGAATGGGTGCATACGCACAATATCAAAACGAATCTATCAGGTAAGCTCGATTACGAATACCGACCTTCTTTAACAGAAAACCCCTATGAAAAAACGAATCTGACATTCAAAGGGTATAAACGAAAAAATGGCGCAAGTGGTATACGAAATGAGCTTTGGATTGTCCCAACAGTTGGGTGTGTCAATGGCATTGCCGATCAAATCATTCAAATATTTACCGCTGAAATGGGAGGAAGCATCCATCCTTTTGAAACGGCGTTAGTATTAAAACACAATTATGGATGCTCACAACTTGGGGATGATCATGAAAACACAAAAACCATCTTACAAAATGCCGTAAAGCACCCAAATGCTGGAGGGGTTCTCGTTCTAGGGCTTGGCTGTGAAAACAATGACATTGAGGATTTTAAAGCTACATTAGGGGATTATGACCAGACGAGGGTGAAATTTTTAAGAAGCCAAGAAGTAGGGGATGAGATTGAGACAGGTGTCGCTTTACTCAAGGAAATTTATGACGCAGCGAAAGAAGATCAGCGTGAAGACATTCCGTTATCTGAGCTGAAAATTGGCTTGAAATGCGGAGGATCAGATGGGTTTTCAGGCATTACCGCAAATCCACTTTTAGGCAGACTGTCCGATTTCATTGTGGCTCAAGGCGGAACCACCGTCTTAACAGAAGTGCCGGAAATGTTCGGGGCTGAAACGATCTTAATGGAGAGAGCGGAATCAAAAGCGACATTCGACAATATTGTGCAGATGATCAATGATTTTAAACAATACTTTATGGATCATCGACAGCCAGTATATGAAAATCCTTCCCCGGGAAATAAAGCAGGAGGAATTTCGACATTAGAAGATAAATCTCTCGGCTGCACACAAAAAGCGGGTACTTCCGTTATAAAGGATGTTTTAACATACGGGGAGCTGCTAAAACGAAAAGGATTGAATTTATTAAGTGCGCCCGGGAATGATTTGGTTGCTTCATCTGCTCTCGCAGCGTCTGGCTGTCAGCTCGTCCTCTTTACAACAGGCAGAGGCACACCGTTTGGCACATTTGTTCCAACGATGAAGGTATCGACCAATACCGCTTTATATGAAACAAAAAAACATTGGATCGACTTTAATGCGGGGGAATTGCTTGAAGATGTACCAGAAGATGTGGTGCTAGAGAAATTCATTGCCACGGTGATTGATGTGGCGAGTGGAAAGCTGTTAAATCATGAAAAAAACAATTTTAGAGAGTTGGCCATTTTTAAAACAGGTGTGACACTTTAAGACGTCTGGGGGATGAGGAAATGTCTAAAAAACGGAATTTGATGTATGTGACAGCAGGAACAGTACTAACAGGAATTGGACTCGCACGTTTAGCAAAGCAAGGGAAAAAAGACAAGGAAACAAATGGCATAGATCATGTGTTAAAGCAGATAAAAGCGCCAAAGTTCCCAGATCGTGAATTCAATGTCATTCATTATGGTGCAGATAACAAAGGGATAGAGCTTTCGACAAATGCTATTCAGTCTGCCATCGATGATGCACATCGTTTGAAAGGAGGGCGTGTGCTGATTCCTGAAGGGACATTTTTGACAGGCGCTCTAGAATTGAAAAGCAATGTAGAGCTTCATCTTCATGAAAACGCCTATGTGAGCTTCAGCCAAGATACACGTGATTATCTCCCCCTTGTTCTAACAAGATATGAAGGAATTGAGCTTTATAATTATTCACCACTTATTTATGCCCATCATGCAGAAAACATCGCGATTACAGGAGCAGGCACGCTGGACGGGAGGGGGGATGAACACCACTGGTGGCCTTGGAAGTATGGAACAAATGGTCAACCCTCTCAAGATCGGGATCGTCAGCTTCTTTTTGAAATGGCTGAAAAAAGAATACCAGTGGAAGAAAGAGTGTTTGGCGAAGGCCATTATTTAAGATCAAGCTTTATCCAGCCATACAATTGCCAAAACATTCTCATTGAAGGAGTAACAGTAAAGGATTCACCGATGTGGCAAGTCCATCCTGTGTTAAGTGAAAACGTCATCGTCCGTGGGGTGAATATCATCGGTCATGGCCCAAATACAGATGGTGTGAATCCAGAGTCGTGCCGACATGTGCTTATTGAAGATTGTTATTTTGATAATGGCGATGATTGTATTGCCATTAAATCGGGCAGAAATGAGGACGGCCGGAGAATCGGTGTTCCATCTGAAAACATCGTCATTCGTAGAAATACGATGCGTGATGGTCATGGCGGAGTAACGATCGGGAGTGAAATCTCTGGAGGCGTCAAGTATGTATATGCAGAGGATAATGTCATGGACAGTCCGAACCTCGACAGGGCATTGCGCATTAAGACCAACTCTGTCAGGGGCGGTACCATTGAACACATCTATTTTAAAAACAATCTAGTGAAAAGCTTAAAGCATGAGGTGGTCTGTATCGACATGATGTATGAGGAAGGGGATGCCGGTCCGCATAGGCCTGTAGTCCGTCATATTGAAGTAGAAGGGTTAAAAAGCAGCGGAGGGCGATATGGCGTGAAGATCGCCGCATACTCACATTCCCCGGTCACACACTTTAAAATGAAAGACTGTGTCATTGACGATGTCACGTACCCTCTTTCATTGGAACATGCAGTATCTCCTTTATTTCAGAAAGTTGTCATTAATGGTGAACATATCAACCAATAGCGGAAGTGAAAACAGCCACGTCAAAGGCTGTTTTTCTTTTATAAGGACAGACAAGACGTATTCGGAATCACATATACAACCTATCTGCACTGTAGTATAATATTCCCGAAATTAGAAAAGAATTGACGAAAGAGATGACGTCAAGCAGTACATAAAGCAGGGGGTTTATTGATGAAGAAGTTAACTGGTATTTGGCTATCATTATTACTTGTGATCGGTGTTTTAGCAGGGTGTGCAGGTGCGGAAACGGACCAAAAAACAAACAGTTCAAAGCCTAAAGAGACAGCGGCTACGGCATTTCCTGTATCCATCAAAGATGCAGCTGGTAAAACCGTTGAAATCAAAGAACAGCCTAAACGAATTGTTTCGTTAATTCCAAGTAATACAGAGGTTGCCTATGCCCTTGGCCTTGGAGATAAAATCGTTGGTAGATCAGACTTTGACAACTATCCAAAGGAAGTAGAAAAGGTGGAGAAGATTGGCGGTCTTGATTTCAATGTAGAGAAGGTTATTTCCTTAAAACCTGATCTTGTCTTAGCACATGCATCACAAATGAGTTCAAAAGACGGATTTAAACAGCTTGAAGATGCAGGTATTCAAGTGCTGACTGTTAATGATGCAGCTTCCTTCAAAGATGTGTATAAGTCTATTAATATGATTGGTGAAGCAGCTGGCGTAAAAAAGGCATCAACGAAGCTTGTAGACGAGATGAAATCAAAACTGAATGACATCAAAAAACAAGCAGAATCCATCTCCAAAGACAAACAAAAAACAGTTTTTGTCGAAGTATCAGGTGCGCCTGAAATTTATACAACAGGTAAACAAACGTTTATGGACGAAATGTTGTCTGTCATTCATGCAAAAAATGCTGCTGGCGACCAAACAGGCTGGGTGCAAATGACGGAAGAATCAATTATTAAACGAAATCCTGATGCCATCGTTACGATTGATGGCGCAAGTTTAGCTGATCTGAAAAAAAGAGACGGCTGGAAGGCGATCAAAGCAGTCAAAGAAAAACAAGTCTTTCAATTGAATACGGATCTGGCATCAAGACCGGGACCGCGATTGGTTGAAGGAGTGGAGGCTCTTGCGAAAAGCATCTATCCTGACACGTTCAAATAAAATCATCATCGCATACACAGCAAGTGTCTTACTTCTTGTGGTGAGCATTGGAATGGGAATCTCATTTGGCAGTTTAGGGATTCCCATTCCTTCTATACTTCGGATCTTTGTTCATGAAGTATTTGGAATTCAGGCCGGAACCATTGATGCAATTGACCGCAATATTATGATGAATATCCGGCTGCCGAGAGTGATATTAGCGGCGTTAGTCGGAGCAGCTCTGGCGTTATCTGGTGCAGCCTTTCAAGGTTTATTAAAAAATCCTCTCGCTGACCCTTATACACTTGGGGTATCTCAAGGGGCATCTGTGGGGGCTGTAGCCACACTGTTTTTCAGTTTGCAGTTTCCTTTGCTTGGCAGTTTTACACTGCCTTTTTTGAGCATGACAACAGCGCTTGTCACACTATGTCTCGTCCTCTTTTTTGCCCGTATGGTTCACCGAGGAATGAGCATTTCTTCTTTAATTTTGACGGGGGTCATCTTTAGCTCTTTTTTAGGAGCCCTCATTTCATTAATGATTGCGTTAACAGGTGATGATTTAAAAGAGATTATTCATTGGCTTCTAGGCAGTGTGTCTATGAGAGGCTGGCGATATATTGCTCTTTTCCTTCCTTTTTTCCTCATTGGTACATTTGCACTGATCTTGATGGGAAGAGATTTAAATGTGATGACATATGGCGAAGAAAAGGCAAAACTGTTAGGGGTGCATGTGAAACGGAGCAAATATATGGTGCTGCTTGCTGGTTCCATTCTGACTGGAAGTGCGGTGGCTGTGTCAGGAACGATCGGATTTGTAGGACTGGTGATTCCGCATTTTATCCGTCTTTTATCCATTACGGATCATCGTCATTTGCTGCCTTTGTCGATGCTGAATGGTGCTTCTTTTCTCGTTTTAGCAGATGTGCTCTCCCGTACGATCATTGAACCGACTGAATTGCCTATTGGCATCATTACGGCGTTAATTGGTGCTCCTGTCTTTGGCATCATCCTCATCCGCAGATATAGAGGAGGGACGCATCTATGATTCAAGTGAAGGAAGTTAGAGGAGGATATGGTGTAAAAGAGGTCATTCACGGCGTGAGTTTTGAAGTGGAGCGAGGGGAATTCCTCGGCATCCTTGGTCCGAATGGGAGCGGTAAAACGACGCTACTTAAAATGATCGCAGGTATTTTAGCACCTGAGAGCGGCCAAGTAACACTAAGTGGTCATCCAGTTCAATCCTACCGGCCAAAGGCACTTGCGCAAAAATTGGCGGTTCTTCCCCAGAAGACCGATCAAGCCTTTTCATTTACAGTGGAAGAAACGGTCCAGTTTGGGCGTCATCCTTATCAGAAAGGGTGGCTACAATCTGTTACAAAAGAAGATATCGAGATTGTCAGCAAGGTGATGGACCAAACAGATATTGCTCAATTTAAGGATCAATCCATCCATGAGTTAAGCGGTGGAGAACAGCAGCGGGTTTACTTAGCTCAAGCGCTGGCTCAGTGCCCTGACTATTTATTGCTGGATGAACCAACCAGTTTTCTTGATTTAGCTTATCAAAAAGAGTTACTCGATTTGATTAAACAAGAGACCATTTCCTCTAACTTAACGGTGATCGGTGTGTTTCATGATGTGAACATTGCCAGTTTGTATTGTGACCGCCTGCTTTTGCTGAATGAAGGAAAGACGGACATGCTGGGAGAACCGCATCATGTGTTGACCACCGAACGGGTGAACCGGGTGTATGAAACGGATGTAACACCTCTCCAACATCCACTGCGGGCAAACCCTCAGCTGGTAATTGAACCTGCGTCCATCTCTGAACATTCAAGGCTGAACTTAGCGGATGGGTGGAAAACATATGGCGCAAACGGAATGACATTTTCTACTCATCAGCCATTGCGCATCCTTTCATCACATGAGAAAAGCGGGGGTTTCTTTTGGACACGATCCCTTGGCACTGGAACTGAAGCACTCCATGACATGCTGGATGATGAGGAAGGGAATTTATTTCTTGGTCAATCTGATGGGCCGAAGCAATACGCCGCTGAAGATGATGATGAAGATGTCCTTCTTTATGGGATGCATCAAGAAGGAGAGCTGTCCGTTTGGCTTGTGCTGAAAGGAACGATATCAGATGGTGCGTCTGTCCAGCTAATGGGCGAGCTGATGCACTTCATTAAACAAGAGACAAGTATCCAGGTACATCATCTTTGTATCGCTGCTGCCAATGCAGAAGAAAAGGAGCATACTGCTCATTTACATGAAAGAGTCAGACTGAAAGTGAAGCATCTTCTTCATACATTGAATGCCATGAAAAAGTGAACCGGTTGGTTCACTTTTTTTTAGGGATTCATGATTTTATATTTAAATCACAGTGACTTTAGTAAAACAAATACATCTTTTCCACTTCAGGGTATACTAAAAGGAACAAGCAATGGATAAGGGGGAACCTCAATGAAACTTTATACAAAAACCGGAGATCAAGGTCAAACAGGCTTGATTGGCGGGCGGGCTGATAAAGATGACGCAAGGGTAGAAGCGTACGGTACATTAGATGAGGCGAATAGTTTGATTGGACTAGCCCATGCAAACTTAAGGCAGCATGGCGAATTGTTTCAAGATATTCTATCTGAGCTGATGGTCATTCAGCATGAACTGTTTGACTGCGGCGGTGATTTGGCAGCGGTGAAACCACCGAAAGAAGGCAAGTTAAAAGAAGAATCTGTCACAGTCCTTGAAAAGCGAATGGACGTGTATGTAGAAGAAGCCGCACCGCTGACTAAATTTATTTTACCTGGCGGCCAGGAAGGTGCTGCCCTCTTACATGTAGCGCGAACAATCGTCAGGAGAGCCGAGCGGCATATTGTGACACTCGCAAAGCAGGAGGAAATTCCAGCAGTTACGCTCACATATGTAAACCGTCTATCCGACTATTTATTTGCTGCCGCCCGTATTGTGAATCATCGGCTTGGTGAAGCGGATGTAGAATATGAACGAAGTGCAGATGTGTTTCGTTCTAAATGAGGAAAAGCACTCTTCTAGTCGAAGAGGGTTTACCTACACGCTGAAAAGAAGACGAAGGCTAAAATCAAGTTCATTTTAGCCCTTTGTCAATAATCTGAGCACTCTTCTAGTCGAAGAGTGCTTTTTCTATAGATTCAACCGCTCAGTCTGAGCCATGTTACGACTCTGGTCGCAATCAAAGATCAATCTACGACACGTTTTGCCGGCTTCCTTTTTTGACTATAGTTAAAGCAAGGAGCAAGAAAGGAGGCATGAAGATGAAAATCACAAGTAAAACCATCATCGGTTCAATCCTGATGTTTATCGGTTTATCCATCTTCTTTGGTGGTTCATTGGGCGGGCTGATCCCGACTTTGATTGGGGCGTGGCTCATTTATGTAGGTGTCAAAAAATATGATAAAGGCAGTAAAACAACAGGGGTCATACTCTCTATTATCGGTGTATTGCTTGTCGCACAGTCGCTGCCATTTTTACTCGGAATCGCGTTTGCTGGAGTACTTCTCTACTTTGGCTGGAAGATGATCAATGGTGAATCTGCAAAGGAATCATCCGGCAGAACAACATATATGGAGCCAAACACGGCACCGAACATGAAAGAATCTATGCACACGTCATTTGATCAAGAATGGGAAGACTTTTTAAAGAAAAAATAAAGGGAGGAATATGAAATGGTATTAAGAAGAGTACGTGATATGTTTGTTGCAACAGTCAATGAAGGCTTAGATAAATTGGAGAATCCGCGTGTCATGCTGAATCAATATGTTCGTGATATGGAGGACGATATTGCCAAAGCGAAACATGCGATTATCAAACAGCAAACCATTCAGCAAGGTTTCTTGAGAAAAGCAGAAGAAACAGAAGAATTTGCTGATAAGCGAAAGAAACAGGCGGAGCTGGCGTTTCAGGCAGGAGAAGAAGAACTTGCACGGAAAGCACTGACTGAAATGAAGTATTTTGAAGAAAAGCACAACGAATATCAAGATGCCTATCAGCAATCTGTTAAACAGCTGAAAGAGCTGAAAGAACAGTTGCAGCATCTAGAAACAAAGCTGCGTGATGTTAAAGACAAGAAGCAAGCGCTGATTGCAAGAGCCAATGCCGCACAGGCAAAGCAGCATATGAATGAATCTATGAATAAGGTTGATAGTGAAAGTGCTTATAAAGAATTTCTACGCATGGAGAACCGTATAGAGGAAATGGAGACAAAAGCGGGTAGCTATGCACAATTTGGCGATCAGGGTGCATATGCTCATCTTGATTACGCTGATGAGGTTGAAAAGGAATGGCAAAAGCTTAAGCGATCAAAGCAGCTTGAGAAACAGCCGGCAAACTAATGGAAATGTGTCAAAACGGAAGAAAAACAGGATTTTTCTTCCGTTATTTGATTTCTTTCTGTTTCGCTTTTCCTTATAATAAAAAGGTCAAAGGATAAAGGGATGATATAAATGAAACGGTTCATTGGTCTAATTTGTATACTTGTTGGTGTTTTTTTGATGATTGGGATGCTTTTCAAAAATGGAGATTTCTTTCATTTGAGCTTTTCTCGTGATAAAGCGGTCACAACAGCTTCAGCGAAAAAGGATGAGGTTGAACAATTAGATATCTCTCTTTCTGGATTTCGCATCAAGGTGGAGCCGGAAGATCGTTCGGATATTTCTGTGATGGTTGTGAATGGAAAAGGGAAAATGTATGCGGAACAAACAGGCGGAACATTCAAAGTCCGTGCTGAAAATAAAGGATTTTTGTTTTTCTCTGCATTTGAAAAAGGAGAACTCTTAGTCAAAATTCCAACAGATTATCATAAAGATGTGAAAATAACAGGTGGAATCGGCGTGAGCGAAGTAAATGGCGAAGGAAAGCTGTCTCTTCAAGATGTGACGCTCAAATCAACGAGCGGAAACCTCACAGCTGAGAACTTCTCAGCAAATCGTGTGGAAATCAAAGCGACTTCTGGCAGACTTTCAGTGTCTCATATTGATGCGAAGGAAAGTGATATTGGTGCCACTTCTGGTCGTGCTGATATTCAAGATGTAAAAGGAAAGCTGCAATTAGGCATGACAAGCGGTAGGCTGACAGCAAGCTTTGATACAATTGATTCACCAGTCGACTTTCACATGACATCAGGCAGTGCGAAATTTAACTTGCCAGATGAGGGAGATTTCAAAGTCCAAGTGAAAAAAACGAGTGGACGTATTGATCATTCGTATGATTTTGACCAAGCGGATAGTGAAGGCAGAGGTTTTACAGGCACGCATGGGAAAGGGACACACTTAGTCGATATTGAGATGACAAGCGGAAACTTAAAATTGCGGTAAACAAACGTAAAAAGGAAGGAGGCGAGTCAACTGCGTTTTTCTAGAAATCAAATTTTAGGCATCATTGTGGTGATTTTCGGTATTAATCTTTTTCTCAAAATTATTGGGATTGGGGCAGACTTATTTTGGCCAGTGTTTTTTGCTCTAGCTGGTTATTGGCTGCACTCTCGATCTAAACGTTGGCTCGGTTCGGTTTCCTATATTTTTGCAGGCTTTCTCTTCTTGAAGTTTCTACTAAATATCACGTTTAGTTTGACTGGGTATTTATTTGCTGCCTTTTTGATCTATGCGGGCTATCGTTTATTGAAAAACAAACCTGTTTTTGATGTCGATAAAAAGGAATCATCAGACGATGGAAAGCCTTCACTGAAAGTCAATCTTGAAAAAGAGGGCGATCAGAAGAAAACAAAAAGCCAGACAAAGCCGCGCAAAGAACATGATTTCTTCATCGGTGAAGTCAGGCTGATGAAAAAACCATTTCAATTAAGCGATTTGACCATTTCAGGTTTTATTGGCGATGTCAAAATCGACTTATCAAAGGCGATTATTGCTGAGGAAGAGAGCACGATCGTCATTAGTGGGCTCATCGGAGATGTCGATATTTATGTACCTCAGGATATTGAAGTGTGTGTGAGTGCTTCGGCTGCGATTGGTGATATGAAAATCATTGATGAAAAAAGAAGCGGGTTCGGCAGTAAAGTGTATGTCATGACAAATGATTATGATGAGAGCAAGCGAAAAGTGAAAATCTCCATTTCTCTCCTGATTGGGGATGTGGATGTGAGGTACTTATGAGGAAACTGCATTTAGGCATCCAGTGGCAATCTGTTCGTCTTGCAGTCGGTATCTCGCTTGGTGTTGTCATCATGACGACACTCCCAATGTTTTTTTATTACCAGCTTGATCCTATGATTTTACTGTCTACGCGGTGGTTCGGCATCCCGTTTTTTTGTATTTTACTCATTATTAGTCTCGCCATTGGTGTATCAGCGGGGCATGTGTTTGGCTATCAGCATAAGAAGCGGCTGGATCAGCTTGTAGAGTCGATTTTGAAGTTTGAAAATGGGAATTTTGCCTATAGACTGCCTTCTCTAGGTGATGATGAAATTGGTTTGGCGGCAGATCAATTAAATGAAATGGCGAAACGAGTGGAAGGGCAAGTAGCCTCCTTACAAAAGCTTTCAAATGAGCGAGCTGAATGGCAGGTTCAAATGAAAAAATCGGTTGTCTCAGAAGAGCGTCAGCGTCTAGCGCGTGAGCTGCATGATGCAGTCAGCCAGCAGCTATTCGCCATTTCGATGATGACGTCTGCGATTCTTGAGGGGATGAAGGAAAAGGATGAAAAGATTTTAAAGCAAATGCGTCTTGTGGAACGAATGGCTGGCGATGCACAAAATGAGATGCGTGCACTCCTCCTGCATTTAAGACCGATCACCCTTGAAGGAAAAGACTTGAAAAAAGGCTTGATTGAGCTACTCAATGAATTTCAGGCAAAGCAGCCAATTGATATTGATTGGGAAATAGAAGATGATGCTCCGCTGTCTAAAGGGGTGGAGGACCATCTGTTCCGAATTGTGCAAGAAGCCCTTTCCAATGTGTTTAGGCATGCAAAGGCGACAAAGGTGACAGTACGTCTGCTTATTCGGAACCGTCAAGTTCAGTTGAAAATTATCGACAACGGGATTGGTTTTCAAACAGATCATGTGAAGACTGCTTCCTACGGACTTGAATCGATAAGAGAAAGAACAAGTGAAGTAGGCGGTGTCGCAGAGATTATGTCATTTGAGGGAAAAGGCACACAAATTGATGTGAAGGTTCCCATTTTTGATGAAGGAAAAGGAGAGAACGTTCGATGATTCGAGTGCTTTTAATTGACGATCACGAAATGGTGAGAATGGGTCTTGCTGCTTTTTTAGAGGCACAGGCGGATATTGAAGTCATCGGTGAAGCGTCAGATGGACAAAAAGGTGTAGAACTAGCGGTTGAATTAAAGCCAGACGTGATTTTAATGGACCTTGTTATGGAAGGCATGGATGGCATCGAAGCAACGAAAAGAATTTGTCAAGAAATAGAGGATGCTCGGATTATTGTACTGACGAGCTTTATTGATGATGATAAAGTGTATCCAGTTATTGAGGCTGGTGCATTAAGTTATCTTTTAAAAACATCGAAAGCAGGAGAAATTGCTGATGCCATCAGGTCTGCGAGTATCGGCGAACCAAGACTTGAATCAAAAGTAGCTGGAAAGGTCATGAACAAACTCCGCCATTCATCAAATGGGTCCATTTTGCACGATTCGTTAACCGCAAGAGAAATGGAAATATTAAAGCTGATTGCCGATGGGAAATCGAATAAGGTCATTGCTGAGGAATTGTTTATTACCATCAAAACAGTCAAGACGCATATTACCAACATTCTTTCCAAGCTTGATGTAGAAGACCGCACACAAGCAGCCGTGTATGCACATCGCCATAAGCTGATTCAATAAAAAAACAGCTTTCAAATGAAAGCTGCTGGAACATGCGCAAAATTAGTCCTTCTGTCCTGTGATTGGACGTTCGGATAGTTGATGGAGCTCAGGAACTGGAAAAGCCTCCTGCTCCTCGGCCGATTTGTCTTCCAGGGTTTTCTTCATCTCGGAAAGCAGTTTGACGCTTTCCTTTGCCACTGCCGCTTTTTTCTCTTGCAAATCAATGATCTGTGAAAGTCCAACAAATAAACCGCCTCCAATCAGAAGGAGCGCAGGGGTTTGTCCATAATAAATCACGATCAAAAATGTGCTTGAAAAGCTGTCGGCTTCAATGAAGAAATCTTCTTTTGATTGCATGAATACCACGACTAACAGGAGTATTCCTAGAATCAAAAATAGAATGCCGGCCGAAAGTAAAGCTCGTTTCATGATTGACACCCTTTTTTTCTTACCATTTTAACATACTCTATAAGGATTGTGTTGCGCCCTTAGTCCCGAAGTCACGGATTTTCACATTTACCTTGTAACGAATATCCGATTCACTAAAAATGTCATCCCAATGTTTCGCTTCTTTTCGGAATTCCTTCGGATAGGCAATACTCGCTTTTTGATAAAATCCACAAATATCTGCTTTGATCTCATGCTGTAATTCCCCGATAAAATCTTTCACATTTTCCTCCAGTCGATGTGCCACGACTTTCTCAATTTCTTGGAGGTATTTTTCATTAAATGAATTTTCCCGTTCATTCCAATCCTCAGACAATCTTCCATCGAGTTCAACTGACACATCAAATTCATATTTGCCACTGGCTGCTTTATGGGTGTCAATGTTGTGTTTGATTTTAAAGATCTCAAAAGAATAAATGCTATGTTCATATTGGAATTCAATCACTCCGCCTGTTGCATCTCCAGTCAGCAGGTTGTAGGACTGCACCGCTAAAGGAGAGATGTTGGTGAGAAATCGTTTGTTCTGAATAATCGAGGCACCATCCAGCATTAATTTGCCCTGACTGACACTGACTTTAGGAATGGCAAAAGATACGTTGTTTTGCATAGCAGAAGAAATATCTCCTAAGGAAACGGGCTTGAACATACGAATGGTCGTTTTTGTATTCGAAGAAATATCGTATAAGGTGGAAGCGGCAGGCTGGCCGTCGTCATTGATTTTCAACATATCTCCAGGCTTCTCAGAAGCCATAAAGACAAGGCTTCCTCTTCGTGTTTCATTGTCCCGAATGAATTGATTGATGACCAAATCGAAATTATTTTCATTGATAAGGTCTTGAGAAAACAAATAAACCCTCAGCTGCTGAGCAAAAATGCGGTGTGTTTTTAGGGCCGTTGTACGAAAAATTTGGTGTATGGAATCACCGCTTGTCTCAATAATCTTCGTCGGATCTTTCACGCTTGATTCTTGCTCAATTTTTTGCGGAACGAGCACCTGCATAGACAGCTTCAATTTATGTCCGTCATCTCCTTTATCTACAGCAAATCCAATTGCCATGTTGAGCTCCTCGATATTTGTACTATCCCAGCACCCGCATAATAGAATCAGTGAGAAGAGCGCAAGAACCGCTTTCTTTTTCATGCTGTTTTCCGCCTCCTTTTGAAAAATACGATGATAAATAAAAGAAACGGGAGTATACCAAATAGAAGAAAGAACAAGTTGTTTACGTAGGATAAATAGTCTCGGACCGTATCAACATCTTTTGGGAAAAGAGCGGCAAAGAAGATCACAATGCCCATCAAGGCGAGCGCGATTTTTTTGGGGAATTTAGTCAATTTGATGACTCCTATCGTAGCAAAAAAGGTATACCCTACAAAGCTCGTATAAAGCTGGACAAGCCAAACGATCAGCAAAAAGGATTCTATTCGTTCAATAAAAATCCCCTGAATATCAAATGATTGAAATAAGGCAATGGTCGGCCACGTCAGAGTCGCCGTTTCTTTCACCGTGAGCGCACCAACTACAAGAATATAGGTGGAAATATAGATGATCGCAGGAATCAAAAAGCCAATGGTGCCATACGCAAAGGTGTGTTTTTGCGTCTTCATATAGGCAGGCATAAAGAGCATCATTTCAATGCCGACAAACGAAATGGCCGAAGCATTAAAGGAATTGAAGACAGGGGAGAAGCCCTCTCCTAAAACTGGACGGAGGTTATCGAGCTTAAACTCTTGTACACTAAGTCCGTAGGCTACAAATAAGATGATGAGTGTGACAATCAGAAAAAAAGGGCACAGCCGGGCAAAATCACCAATCCCCCCAATCACAAGGTAAAAACCAACCAAAATAAAGCTGATCATCGTCACGGCTACAGGTGTGTTTTGAAGTAGAAAGAATTTCACCATCTCAGACATGGCTCGCACTTCATAGCTGGCAACGCCGAGAAAGTAAATAATAATCAACAGGTTGGCAAGTGAGCCAATCCATTTCCCAAGTCCTTCTTTTGTATAGTCATAGTAGGAAGAAAAGGAGACCTTTTTCATCATGAGCACATTGACAAAAATGAACACAATGTATATCACACTCATGAGTAAGAGTGCAATCCAGCCGTCAGGTGTAGGCGCAGCTTGAGCCATTGATCTTGGCAGAATCATCATACTTGCGCCTAGCGTGGTATTGGCGATAATGGCACTTGCCTGATAGCTTGTGATCGACTCTTTATGATTGACCATGTCGTTCCCCTTTCTTTTGATTTTTCAAAGGCAATCTGATGATGGAATTGTCCTCATTTTTATAACTGAACACAAAATCTGGTGAAAAATATGGGGTGCCAAAGCTTTTTTGTCTTGTCAAATGAGTGAGTAAGACGAGCATAAACAGGACAAGTCCATATAAACCGAATGTAGCTGCAGTAAACATGGACACAAAGCGAAGGACACGAAATGACATCCCCATCCCATATTGAGGAAAGGTAAAGGATGCAAGTGCAATGACGCTGACAATAATGACCATAATGGAGCTGACAATATGTGCTTGTACGGCTGCCTGTCCAATGACAACTCCGCCCACAAGTCCGATTGTTTGTCCAAGTGGATTAGGCAGCCTTAACCCAGCCTCTCGCAGCAGCTCAATGGTCATTTCCATGATGAGTGCTTCCACAATAGGAGGAAATGGGACATTCTCTCGTGTGCTTGAGATGGAAATAGCTAAAGTTGTGGGCAAAAGACCTTGATGGAAGGACACAAGGGCAATATAAATGGCTGATAAAAACAATGTGAGAAAGATGGACGTAAAACGTAGCAAACGAATAAGAGAAGCGGCGATCCATCTTTCATAATAATCATCAGGTGACTGCATAATCGTCGCGAGGGAAGCAGGCACAATTAAGATAAAAGGCGAATGATCGACAAAGATGGCGACGCGCCCATTGTTTAAAGCAGATGCGACTTTATCAGGCCGTTCTGTGTTTTGAATTTGCGGAAAAGGAGAATACACATTGTCTTCAATGAGCTCCTCAAGAACGCCTGAGTCTTGAATATCATCAATGGTGACTTGTTTGAGACGCTTTTTTACCTCTTTTAAAACAGAGGGCTCAACGATCCCGTCAATGTACATGATCGATACTTGGGTGTATTTCTTTTCGCCGATCTTCATGTCAACTGTTTTGAGATCAGGGTTTTTCAAACGTTGTCTGACGAGAGCTAAGTTCGTGTTGATATCTTCAATGAAGCCAATTTTTGGCCCCCTTGCGACGGTTTCAGACGTAGCATCTCCTAAACTGCGTTTCTTCGTTCCGTGCGTTTCTAAAATATAAGCGTGCTGAAATCCATTAATCAGTACGACACAATGTCCTTGAAAAATAGCATCTACTAGTTCTTCAGAGGTTTTTACCGTACGGGTAGTCATCATCGATAAATTGGATTCTAGCTTCTCTTTTGTTAGAGAGGCATGATCTTGCAATAGCAGCTTTAAGAAGGTTTGAATCTGCATCGCTTCGTTCATTTCTTTAATGTATAAATAGTAGACAACCTGTCCATGAGGCAATGTTTTTTTCTCATGGATCAAATCATCCATGTCCTTTAACTGAGGGAGAATGACAGAGAGATTATCGTATAAGTGCTCTTTCAATGGAGTTTGATTCAAATGGATCACCCACCTCAATTTCTTTTTCTTAGCATTACCTGCTTGAAAAAACAATATTCTGTGTTACATTATTTTGTGGTATATGAAAGAATCACGGTGTTGGAGGAAAGAAGATGGCGCAAATTCGTTTAGCAGGAACAAAAGAGGAGATCGACCTTATTCTACAGTCGTTTGACAAGCATTATGAGGTGACTTATACGTCAAAAGATTACGGAAAAACAAATCCAAAATACAAATATTCCAAAGATGTTCGTGTTTATATTGAACTAAAATTAAAATAAAGATAAAATTTTAATTGAAAACGCTTAAAGGATTTTCGTTTTTTGTATAGAATAGAGTTGAGTGATGAAGCTATGGAGGGATACATAATGACAGAATTTAGAATCGAAAAAGATACAATGGGCGAAATCAAGGTGCCACAGGACAAGTTCTGGGGTGCACAAACACAACGAAGCAAAGAAAATTTCAAAATCGGTTCTGAGAAAATGCCAAAGGAAGTTGTGAATGCGTTTGCAATTTTGAAACGTAGCACAGCGATTGCGAACGAACGTCTAGGCAACTTAGAAAGTGAAAAAGCAGAAGCGATTGCTGCTGTATGTGATGACATTATCAGTGGAAAATATGACGAGCATTTCCCGCTTGTTGTATGGCAAACAGGAAGTGGAACACAAAGTAACATGAACATGAACGAAGTCGTTGCAAATAGAGCAACTGCTTACTTGAAAGATAAAAATAGTGAATTCAGCATTCACCCGAATGACGATGTCAACCGCAGCCAAAGCTCAAATGATACATTCCCAACGGCTATGCACGTGGCAGCTGTTTTAGCTGTGTACAAAAAGCTATTGCCTGCGATTGACCAGTTAAGAGCGACGCTTGATGAGAAAGCAAAAGCATACCAAGAGATCGTGAAAATTGGCCGTACGCATTTGCAAGATGCAACACCTCTTACAGTGGGCCAAGAGATTAGCGGCTGGGTGTACATGCTTGATCGTTCAAAAGAAATGATTTTAGAATCTACTGAAAAAATGAGAGAACTTGCCATTGGCGGAACAGCTGTTGGTACGGGAATTAACGCACATCCTGAGTTTGGTAAATACGTGGCAGAAGAAATCAGCCAGTTAACTGGTCAAACGTTCAATTCTTCACCAAACAAATTCCATGCGCTGACAAGCCATGATGAAATCACATATGCACACGGTGCGCTTAAAGCACTTGCAGCTGACTTAATGAAAATTGCCAATGATGTGAGATGGCTTGCAAGTGGTCCTCGCTGCGGAATTGGTGAATTGATCATTCCTGAAAATGAGCCAGGCAGCTCCATTATGCCAGGAAAGGTCAACCCAACTCAAAGTGAAGCTTTAACAATGATTGCCGCACAAATCATGGGGAATGATGCAACGATCGGTTTTGCCGCAAGCCAAGGAAACTTCGAGCTGAACGTATTTAAGCCGGTCATCATCTATAACTTCCTGCAGTCAGTTGAATTGCTTGCTGACGGTATGAACTCATTCCATGACAAGTGTGCCGTTGGAATTGAACCAAACCTAGAAACGATCGAGAAAAACCTAAACAATTCATTGATGCTTGTGACGGCACTCAACCCACACATCGGATATGAAAATGCAGCGAAAATTGCGAAGCTTGCGCACAAAGAAGGATTAACACTAAAAGAAGCTGCCCTTCAATTAGAACTATTAACAGAAGAGCAGTTTGAAGAGTTTGTGAAACCAGAAGAAATGGTGACACCGAAAGCAAAATAAGACACCAGAGGCCTCTGTGCCTCTGGTTTTTTAATGGAAACTCCCTGAAATCACAGAAAAGAAGTTTGATTGTTTGTCACAATCATAAACCCAGGGCAACCAAGCCCTGGGTTTTATAAATGATCTTCTTTTAGAATGCGTAATAAGGAGCCTGAGACCGGCTGAAGTGGTGTGTATAATTTCAATTGGTAAAGCATGCCTTTGACGATGACTTGTCTTGGTTTTTGTTTGTTTAACTCATTTTCTAAAATGCCAAGCGCTTCAAATAAATCTGGCTCGTCTTTTACTTCAAAATGTGCTTCTGCCAGCTCTCTTAATTCTTTTAATAGAGATTCTGTGAGCGGGTCAAATGATCGTTCATAAATCGGGCCGAACCAGTCGCTTGCTTGGTCCACAGAAATGAGCGGATGGTCATTTCGCTTCATCATACCGCCCATTAGATCATCGATACGGTGAATCATTGTTGCGGCAAGGTCCTCTGCTTCGAGCTGAAAATCATATAAAATGGCAAGCTCAAAGTAAACGTGACTCATTCCCTCAATCGTTAAACATAGATCAGCCATATAAGGAATGGCTGCATCTCCATACACTTGCTTAATGTTATCAATGTGCAACTGAATCGTCGCAAGTCGAATTTGCTTTGCGAGCTGCTGTGTTTCTTCGTTCAATGGGAGCGCCCTGTCGCTTAGCTGCATTTTAATAAAATCTTTTTGCTGCAAAATATTATCGTAATAGACAGTGAGCTGTTTCCGGTAGGCCTCTTTTGGTGTGCCGCCCTCTGTTTGAACCTCGTGAATCCGGGTAAATACCTTATCGTAATAGTAATGCAAGATCGAAATAAGCAGTGCTTCTTTCGATTTGAAATAAAGGTAAAACGCACCCTTTGACATGTGGCATTCATCTGCAATTTCCTGAACAGACGTTGTATTATAGCCTTTGCTGGCAAATAACTTCATACCAGCCTCAATAATCATTTTTTCTTTCTTTTTCAATATGAATGTCATCCTTTCTTACCGAGAGACAAATGTCTTAGGAAACGTGCGCAAAGAGATGTGACTTATCGGTCATAAACGACAAAACTTTTCAAAAATTAATCAGATTGTAACTTGTTTTTTACAGTGTAATTCTTTATATTATAAAGTAAGGTGACCAACCGGTCAAAAAATGTGAAAGGATGATGTTCCATGAGAGAAATTGATGATATGATTAGACGCTTGAAAACAAAAGGAATTCAAGTAGAAAAAGTCAAAATGCCGAAAGAGACAACCATTGAAAAGAAATGGATGTATCAAGCTGGCAAGAAAATCAAAGCCACATACCGTGATTTCAATGGGTATTCATTCATCTAAAAAAGACTGCGGTGTAAAACCTACAGCCTCTTCTTTGGAACAGTGATCGTATAGCGTACACCTAGTTCATCATTTTCAATTGATATGGACGCTTGATGCATTGAAAGAATTCGTTTGACAATGCTTAATCCAATGCCGAATTCGCCCTTTTTTCCCTTACTAAAAGGTTCGTATAGGCTGGATAGCATGTGTTCTTCAATTGGAGGGCCATCATTACGAATGACGATGCGAATTTGATCCTCTTCCTGCTTCATATGAATATCAATTTTATTTTTTGCGTAGCGAAGTTGATTTTCTAATACATTTTCAAATAGTTTGCTCCATTGTTCTGGATCGCCTTCAAGTGCAGCCTCATCATCTAAGTCCACGTTCCACTGCAATTCATTTTTCGACCAGCGTAAACGGTCAACCACTTCCAGCATTGTATTACTCACAAGGAAGGGAGAATGCGCCGGATGTTGTTTTGATAAATAATCAAGCTTTGTTAAATATAGCAAATCTTTGATTTTCTTCTCAAGCTTTTCCGCTTCGCCTTCAATCACTTCCACCGTTTGTTCAAGATCTCCTTTAGGGAAAATTCCATCTTTAATAGACTGCGTATAACCGCGGATGACCATCACAGGTGTTTTTAAGTCGTGTGATATATTTTGCAAAAGCGTTCGTTCTGTTTCATCTTTTTGAATGAGCTTTTGTCTCATTTCTTCAATCGTATGCCCCAGTTTGCCAATTTCATCTTGCCGGTCAACAATGACAGGATCGTCCCAGTCTTCTTGTGCAATGCGCTTGACGTGCTTTTCAAACGCGACGATTGGACGTGATAAGTAGCGGGCGAGCCAAATCGATGGAATCCAGCTTAGTAAAATAACCGTTCCTAAGATGAAAATCAGCTGTTTAAACAGTGTAAAGGACAAGTCATCTCGATAAGAATCGGGTGCATATGACAAGAGAATATATTGTGTATTGCCTGTTGAGACTTTTTTGATCACAAAAAAGATATGCTGACCATTCACTTCTTCAGAATAGCGTTTTGTTGCGCTTTTTTGTTTTTTAACAAAGGACTGCACTTTTTCAATAAAGGCATGCGGGAAAAACTGAGCCATTTGATTTAATTCATCTGACGGAATCAGAATGTGCTGAACCGAGCGGTTTTCTGGTGTCGACTTTGGTGAGCCGTCTCGATTCAGAGGGTATTCTGTTAACACTTGCTGCTCGTTTTCGATGTTTTTATAAATTTCATTCGTAAAGAAGCTGCGTAATGTATTTGAAAATAAAATGATCAGGACAATCGAGATGGTGAGTAAAATGCCAGAGATGACAACCCAAATTTGAAAAGCGAGTGGTTTGTTCTTCATCCTTTTAGCATCCTATAGCCAAATCCATAAATGGTCTCGACTTTTAAGTCTGGCATTTTTTTGCGCAGCCGTCTGACAAGATCATCGACCACACGATCTGTCCCGAAGTAATCGTGCCCCCAAATCTTGACGAGGATATCTTCCCGGGAAAAGGCATGTCCTTGATGATGGGTAAATAAGAGCAGCAAATCAAATTCCTTAGACGTTAAGTTAATCAGCTGATCTCCTTCATACACCTCTCTTACGTCCTCATGAATGATATAGGAAGAAACGGGTGTGACGCTTTGTTGCGGTGTGTCACTGTTTTTATATACAAGCTCCAGCAGCTTTTGCACGCGGATGATCAGCTCGCGCGGAAGAAAGGGTTTCGCAATATAGTCACTGCTCCCGAGTTCTAAGCCAAGCACACGATCAATATCTGCATCACGTGCCGAAATAAAAATGACCGGTACGTCAGGCGAGGCTGCTTTGATTTCTTTAATGAGTGTGTAGCCGTCTGTATCAGGCAGCATAATATCTAAAATCCATAGATGCGGGGGCTTGTTCATTGCTTCGCGTGCCGCTTCTCCGGTTAAAAAAGAGGACACATTCCAATTTTCACTCTCTAAATATTTGGTTAACAGTTCATTTAAATTCTGCTCATCTTCAACTAAATAAATGGTGTACGACAAAGTCTTCCACATCCTCTCAACGTCATTATAACGGGATACAAAGGCGGCATGTCAACAATCACACGCTTTTTTCACAATTTCACATATTCTTCTCATCATTATCCCATAATGTTTGTTTATGATAAGCTCAAGGGAAAAAAGGGCATAGACAAAAGGCTAATGAATAGGTGCTTTTCACCAATGTGCACACCTTGCTTTTTTTCTATGAATAAGTATTATATAATTTGACATATTGTCATAAAGAATTTTTCAATGATATTGCCATTAAGAGGACATGAGTCCTGTCTAGACATATGAATGAAGCATTTCATGAAAATGATGCAAAGGAGTGCAAGCGATGGATTTCCGAAGAGAAGATGAAGAGAAAAAGATGAATGATCAAGAACACGCACATCAAGAGAATGAGAAACAAATAGAAAACCCAGAAAAAGAGAAAGAACTCGTTTTTCACCATCATGAAAACGAAGCATCTGCCTCTCAGGAGAGGGTGACAAACGAATCTCCTCAAGTGATTGATGACCGTTCGTCTAAAAAGGAGAAAAAACGGAAGGCTGCATGGCTGAGTCCGATTCTTGGAGGGATTATTGGTGGCGGTCTTGTGCTTGGCATTACACCGCTTTTACCGCAGTCACAAGATACAGCGGCAAACACTCAAACCCAAACAGCATCAAGCGAACCGGCTTCATCTGAAAATTTCTCAACAAAACAAATCACCAATGCGACGAATGTTGCTGATATGGTAGAAGATTTAGAGCCGACGATTGTAGGGGTCTCAAACTATCAATCTACACAAAACTCGTTCGGTCTTAGCGGTGATTCAACTGAAGCAGAAGCTGGAACGGGTTCTGGTGTCATCTTCAAAAAAGATGGCAAAAAAGCATACATTATCACAAATAACCATGTAGTCGAGGGTGCCAATAAATTAAAGGTCACACTATACGATGGAAAAACAAAAGATGCGAAGCTTGTCGGCAGTGACGTAATGACAGATTTAGCTGTCGTGGAAATAAATGCTGACGGCATTGATAAAGTTGCAAGCTTTGGAGATTCTTCTAAGCTTCGTGCTGGAGACAAAGTCATCGCAATCGGGAACCCGCTTGGTGCGCAGTTCTCTGGTACAGTAACAGAAGGGATTATTAGTGGTCTCGATCGTACCGTTGAAGCCAATACATCATCTGGAACTGTTGAGATGAATGTGCTTCAAACAGATGCAGCCATTAACCCTGGAAACAGTGGCGGTCCGCTGATCAATACAGACGGTCAAGTCATCGGTATCAACAGTTTGAAAATTAGCGAAAGCGGAGTAGAATCACTCGGATTTGCGATCCCAAGTAACGATGTCAAACCGATCGTAGATCAGCTGTTGAAAAATGGAAAAGTCGAACGTCCTTACCTTGGCGTACAAATGATTGACCTTGAGCAAGTGCCTGAAACGTATCAGGAAAATACACTTGGCCTATTTGATAAACAAATCGGTAAAGGCATTTATGTAAAAGATGTTTCAAAAGGATCTCCTGCACAAAAAGCAGGCTTGAAGTCTGGAGATGTCATCATCAAGTTCAAAGGAAAAGATGTAGCGAACAGCTCACAGCTGAAAGAAATCCTTTATAAAGAAACAAAAATTGGCGATAAAACGACAATGACTGTCATTCGTGATGGAAAGAACAAAAATCTTGATATTACCCTTGGGCAGTCTGATAACGAATAAAAGAAAACAGGTGGATAATCGATCCACCTGTTAGATTGTTGACAAAGGGCTAAAATGAACTTTATTTTAGCCCTTTGTCTTCTTTTTTTCAGCGTGATAGAAAGCCTTTGCAGCCCTAGGAAGGACGAGTACTGGCGCGGAGCGAATTTGACATTCGTGAGCACCAGCACGCAGGACTGACAAAGAATGCGAGGGTTTGTCTACACGCTGACAGGTGGATAATCGATCCACCTGTTTTTTTGTGTCTATTTTTTTGAAGATAGTGTCCGTAAAATAATGTTTTCCCATACATTCCAAGGCAGGAGCTGCTTTGCTATGAATGAAAGCCGAACACCTTTCCCGACAAGATACCTTAGCTTCTTTAGCCGCTTCTTCTCTGCAAGCGAAACCACAAGCTCTGCAACTTCGCCGGGATCTCCATAGTTGTTTTTTTGCGCCTCTATATAGGACATCATGTTTTCATAAATAGTTGTGTATTTAGAACCTGCTGCGGGTGGTGTCATTTGCTCATTCATGGAGGTGTTCCAAATGTTCGTTTGGAAAGAACCCGGCTCAATCAAAGCGGCCTGAATGCCAAACGCAGCCAGCTCAATTCGCAAACTCTCTGTATAGCCCTCTAGCGCAAACTTTGACGATACATATGGAGAGAGTGCGGGCATTCCCATGAGTCCGCTGATACTGCTCATATTCAATATTTTTGCACCGCTCGTCATCAACGGAAGGACTGCTTGTGTCATTTCCATCACACCAAAGACATTCACTTCAAATTGCTCACGGTACTGATCAACAGGCACCTCTTCAGCAAAACCAGCATAGGCCGTTCCCGCATTGTTCACAAGCAGGTGAATGGGAGCATAGGCATTAAGCCTTTTCTGAAATGCTTGAATGGACTGTGTATCTGTCACATCTAATGCTTCAATATGTATCGATTCGGATAAAGCGGCGTTCTTTACTTCTTCGGCAAGCTTTTTCGCATTGGTTTCCTGTCTTACGCCAGCAATCACAGTGTACCCTTGCTGAGCAAGACGCAATGTGATGAGCTTTCCAAATCCGCTGTTGGCACCAGTCACAATGGCTGTTTTATTCATCATCCGGTTCTCCTTTTTGTTTTAATCTACCATAGTCTGCTGTTTTATTGAATAACGAAAAGGGGCTTGGAGAAGAATAAAAAACGATGCTATGAAATAGGAGGAAATACATGATGTGCTGGAAGAAGGCGGGACTGCTAGGAGTGCTGTTCTTTATGCTGTCTGGCTGTCGTTCAATCGAACCAATACAACATCCGCATGAAGCAGAAGCTGAAAGTCTGTCAGCTGTTCAAATGAAGGAACTGCCATTTCAGCATTTGCAATTGCACGTACAATATGGACAAAAAAGCGAATTATATGAAGCTACCTATCGTCAAGCTGGTGGAAGAGAAGAAGCACTAATTCGAGATCATATGAATGGTGTCCGCTATGAAGGAGAAGAAGCTTTACGTGAAATGAAGATGAAGCTCAATGATATGTCGATTCCTAGTGCAAAGCTGAATGAAACATATGTCAATGAATTATTATCTGCTTTTAATTTAGATGATGATTATCAGCGGATACGAGTCGATATCAAGCTCGAAGATGGGACAAAACGTGCATTCGAAAAGAAAAAGTAAACGAGACTTTCTCATTTTTTAATTGAAAATGATTTTCAAGATCACTTAAATCTGATACACTAAATTGAGATAAGTGATCTTTGACGTCTACATAGACGATATTCAATATAAAAAATTTGGATGAGAAAAGGAGCGTTTGAGCGGAATGAGTGCCATTTCTACTGAAGGTTTAAGCTTAGGCTACGGAGAAACAATGATCATAGACGAACTAAATGTATCGATCCCTAAGGGTGAAATCACAGTATTTATTGGCAGCAATGGATGCGGTAAATCCACGCTACTTCGCTCTTTGGCCCGTCTCATGAAGCCAATGGGTGGTTCTGTCCTGCTTGAAGGTCATTCCATTGCCAAATTACCAACAAAGGAAGTGGCGAAACAGCTCGCCATTCTTCCGCAAGGACCGGAAGCGCCAGAAGGATTAACGGTACATCAACTCGTCAAGCAAGGGCGATATCCTTATCAAAATTGGCTGAAGCAATGGTCAAAGCAAGATGAAGAAGCGGTAAATCGTGCACTGAAGTCAACGAAGATGGAAGACCTTGCTGATCGAACGGTTGATTCATTATCAGGTGGACAAAGGCAGCGTGCATGGATTGCGATGACATTGGCACAGGAGACGGATATTATTCTATTAGATGAGCCAACAACGTATTTAGACATGACGCACCAAATTGAAATCCTGGATCTTCTTTTTGATTTAAATGAAAAAGAGCAGCGCACGATTGTCATGGTTCTGCATGACCTCAATCTCGCTTGCAGATATGCGCATCACCTTGTGGCCATTAAAGACAAGTCGATTTATGCAGAAGGAAGACCGGAAACTGTCATTAACTGTGATCTTGTGAAAAATGTCTTTGATATGAACTGCCAAGTAACAACAGATCCTTTATTCGGAACACCGTTATGTATTCCGCACGGCAGAGGACGCTGTATTGTCCAACAGGCACAAGCTGAGACATTTCTTGCTGCAAGATAATCGTATGTGAAAAGCCTGACATCTGTTACACGCAGAGTCAGGCTTTTTTCTGAAAAAAGGAGCGGAATACAGATGGGAAATGAATTAGATGAAAAGCTCGAAGGCCTGCTTGATAAATATACAGAGCTGCTGCTTGGTGAAACGAATGAGGAACTGAAAAGAGATGTCTCGCAGTGGATCATCTATTCTCATATTGCCAAAAGCATGCCGCCTTTAGCCAAGCATTTTAATGACACGTATCCAGAGGCAAAAGAAGACATCAAAGAAACGATTCAGCGGATCAAGCAATTAAATGAAGCTCATCGTGCCAATAAAGACCGTTAAAAAACTGCCAGTACGAGCTGGCAGTTTCAGATTGTTGACAAAGGGCTAAAATGAACTTTATTTTAGCCCTTTGTCTTCTTTATGACATGGGTGATGATCCGTACGGTGATTGATCTGTCAGTGTTTGCTGGAACTTCTGATGTGCCTGCTGGAGCTTCTGCTGGTCAGCGGCTTCGACAGAGTACCAGCCATATTGGAACATGACATCATATAAATGTCTTTGCGTTTTTTGTGTTTCTAGCGCAATTCGCTGAATATCTTGGTAAAGAGATTCATGGCTGAATTCATTGAGCGCTGTGTTATATCCGCTTGTCATATATTTTTCAGTCGACAAAAGGTCTGTGACAAAGTCGCGATCGTTCATGTTTGTCGTTGTTGGAACCGGCGTTTGTGGATTCCCGATTTTTTGTTGGTTTTGCTGTTCCATGTCTGTTACCTCCTATTGCATAAAGCCAGAAGACTGGCCTTGCCCTGAGCTGCCTAAATGTTGAAGTATTTGTGTGTAATGCTGATGGTGCATTTGACCAACTTGATTGAGTTCTTGTTTCAATGTTTGATCCTGACAATGCTCGGCCATAAAGTGGGCCTTTTTCATCGCGATCAAATTCCAGTTCAGCATATCCTCTAGGTACAAGGAATCCTTTACTGAAATCACCTGTGGGGGCATATTCATTTGCTGGTTGTTCAAGATGTGTTCCTCCTTACGATTTCTTTTTATATTGCTGATTTTGACTGGTCTTTTTACCGCCTAGGTCTGCTTCTTGTGATGGACCTGCGTTTCCTTTCACACTTGCAGCACTTACGCCTGCTTTTGATGGGTTCTTTTGCAAACGAGACATGTGGACATCACCTCCATTCTTACAATTCCCCCTCGTCTTTAATTCATACGCTGTAAAGAAAGACGCATGAGAATGTGTAAATTTTTGAAATCTGCTATTGAACTGTTTCGGAAAATCTTTTAAGATAAAGAAAGAGGCATTGCTTTTTTTTGGACAAAAAATGAATGACTGTTCATTCAAAATGTTTAGGGGGATATTTATGGGCAAACATATTCGCAAGGCGGCTGTCATTGGTTCAGGTGTCATGGGCTCAGGCATTGCTGCACATCTAGCCAATATCGGGATACCAGTAACATTGCTAGATATTGTGCCACATGAACTGACAAAGGAAGAAACGGCAAAAAAGCTAACGCTTGATCACCCTAGTGTTCGGAATAGATTAAGCCAAGACGCAATGAAAAAATTGTTAAAGCAAAAGCCAGCACCTCTTACTTCAGCCAAAAACCTATCATACATCACACCCGGAAATCTCACAGATCACCTTTCCTTATTACACGATGCTGACTGGATCATTGAAGTCGTCACTGAAAAGCTCAGCATTAAACAACACGTATTCTCTCTCATCGACGAACACCGCAAAGAAGGCAGCATCGTATCCAGCAATACATCCGGTATTTCTGTTGAAAAAATGGCAGAAGGCCGATCAGCTGATTTTAAACGCCACTTTTTAGGCACTCACTTTTTTAACCCAGCTCGTTATTTAAAGCTGTTAGAAGTAATTCCTATTCAAGAAACAGATCCAGAAGTACTCTCATATATGAAAACATTTGGTGAAGATGTACTTGGCAAGGGTGTGGTCGAAGCAAAAGATACACCGAACTTTATTGCCAACCGAATTGGCACTTATGGGCTTCTTGTCACAGTGCGTGAAATGCTTGAGAACAAATACACGATCGGAGAGGTCGATTCTGTTACAGGTCCACTCATTGGCAGACCGAAAAGTGCGACCTTCCGCACACTTGATGTGGTGGGACTCGACACATTTTCTCATGTAGCCCGCAATGTGTATGAACAGGTAGAAGGAAAGGAAAAAGATATTTTTCAGCTGCCTGAGTTTATGGAAAGAATGCTCGAAAAAGGGTGGATCGGCAGCAAAGCAGGGCAAGGATTTTATCAAAAAAACGGAAAGACCATTTTAGAGCTTGATCCTGTCACACTCACATACGGAGAACGGACAAAGCTGAAGGATCCGGGCATTGACATTGCCAAGCAGCAAAAGGGGACAAAAGCGAAATTGAAAGCGCTTATTTATCAAGATGGCCGTGCTGGGCAATTGCTTTGGAATATGACCGCACCTGTTCTTCTTTATTCAGCTCATCTAAAAGGCGACATTGCGGATGATATTCAGTCCATCGATAACGCCATGAAATGGGGATTTGGCTGGCAGCATGGCCCGTTCGAGCTGTGGGATGCGATTGGCGTGAAAAAAGCCGTCAGTCGAATGGAAGCGGAAGGGCACAGCATCCCGACCTGGGTGCGAGATATGCTTTCACAAGGACATGACACATTCTATCAAGAAAATGCCGAAGGAGACCGTGCATTTTATCAGAATGGTGCTTATGAACAGGAAAAGGGAAACGACAAGAATATTTCGTTAGCTAGATTGAAAAAGAAACACGATGTCATTTTTAAAAATACAGGTGCAAGCTTGATCGATATCGGGGATGATGTTGTCTTGCTTGAATTTCATTCGAAAAGTAATGCCATTGGGCTTGATGTCATTGATATGATCAATCGTGCTGTAGATGAAACGGAAAAGAATTATAAAGGGCTGGTCATCGGTAACCAAGGAAAGAACTTCTGTGTTGGTGCGAATCTCGCCTTAATTTTAATGGAAGCACAGGACGACAACTTCTTTGAAATTGATTTTGTCATTCGCAGGTTCCAGCAGGCGATGATGAAGGTGAAGTATAGTGACCGTCCAGTTGTGGCTGCACCATTTGGTATGACACTTGGCGGAGGGACGGAGCTTTGTCTACCAGCAGCCGCTATCCAAGCGTCCAGTGAAACGTATATGGGGCTTGTCGAAGCGGGGGTCGGACTCATACCGGGCGGAGGCGGAAACAAAGAACTCTATATTCGCCATCTGCAAGGAGCGGAAAAGCCATCAGCAACTGCGATCCAAGATGCTACGCTACAAACCTTTGAAGCCATTGCGATGGCAAAGGTATCTACATCAGCAGAGGAAGCGCGTGATATGAAGATGCTCCGAGTGAATGACCGGATCAGCATGAATGGTGATCATTTAATCCATGATGCGAAACAACTCGTTCTTTCTCTTGATGAAGCGGGTTATCGTGCACCTCTGAAGCGAAAGGTGCCCGTGATGGGGGAAACAGGCTACGCAGCAATGGTGCTGGCTGCTGAAAACATGAGATTGTCTGGATACATTTCAGACCATGACATGACCATTGCGAAAAAACTAGCGCATGTCATTTCTGGCGGCAAATTGCCATTTGGTACAGAGGTGGATGAACAATACTTATTAGAGCTTGAAAGAGAAGCCTTTTTAAGTCTTGTAGGGGAAGTCAAATCTCAGGCACGCATGCAGCACATGCTCGTTAAAGGAAAACCTTTACGTAACTAGGGGGGAGTCAAAATGAGAGAAGCAGTGATTGTAGCTGGCGCAAGAACACCAGTAGGGAAAGCCAAAAAGGGATCATTAAAACATGTCAGACCTGATGATATGGGCGCATTGTGTGTAAAAGAAACGCTAAAGCGTGCCGGTGATTATGATGGAACAATCGATGATTTAATCATCGGATGTGCGACACCAGAAGCAGAGCAAGGGCTGAATGTGGCCCGGAATATTGGGGCGTTAGCAGGTTTGCCATATACAGTACCTGCTATCACCATTAACCGCTATTGCTCTTCTGGTCTGCAGTCAATTGCTTATGCAGGTGAACGAATTATGCTTGGGCAGGCAGAAACCATTTTGGCCGGAGGCGTCGAATCGATGTCGCAAGTCCCAATGATGGGTCACTCCATTCGTCCAAACGCTCTTTTGGCAGAGGAAGCGCCTGAATACTATATGAGCATGGGCCACACAGCGGAGCAAGTGGCGCAAAAGTATCAGGTCACAAGGCAAGATCAAGATGCTTTTGCGGTGAGGAGCCATCAAAAGGCAGCAAAGGCACTTCAAGAAGGGAAATTTTCAGATGAAATTGTTCCCGTTGATGTGACAGAAAGACGGGTAGGAGAGCAGCATCAACTAGAAGAACGCCAATTTACGTTCTCACAAGATGAAGGTGTCAGAGCGGGCACAACAGAGGAGGTTCTCTCAACGTTACGACCTGCCTTCTCAACAAAAGGCACAGTGACTGCAGGAAACTCTTCGCAGACGAGTGATGGAGCGGCATGTGTCATGATGATGGATCGCGAAAAAGCATCTTCTCTTTCTCTTCAGCCGCTCGCCAAGTTCAGGGCGTTTGCAGTTGGTGGTGTACCACCTGAAGTCATGGGAATTGGGCCGGTTGAAGCCATTCCGCGTGCGCTGAAAATCGCTGGTCTAGAGCTGAAGGACATCGGGCTGTTTGAATTAAATGAAGCATTTGCTTCTCAGGCGATTCAAGTCATTCGTCATTTAGGGATCGATGAAGAGAAGGTAAATGTCAACGGCGGCGCCATTGCATTAGGACATCCGCTAGGCTGTACAGGAACGAAACTCACGCTGTCCCTCATTCATGAAATGAAACGGCGAAATGAACAATTTGGTATTGTGACGATGTGTATCGGCGGGGGCATGGGAGCGGCAGGCATTTTTGAATTGATCTAAAGGGGGAAAACAGGATGAAAGCAATGGAAGATGTAAAAAAGGGTGGCAGTTTCTTAATAGATGAGACGAATTATGAGCATATCTTTACACCAGAGGATTTTTCTGATGAACATCAAATGATCGGGAAAACAACAGAAGATTACATTTTACAAGATGTCGTTCCGCACATCGATCAAATTGAAAATCATGAATTCGAGCATTCTGTTCGTCTCTTGAAAAAGGCTGGAGAGCTTGGCCTGCTTGGTGCGGATGTTCCTGAGGAATTTGGCGGGCTTGGGCTAGATAAAATCAGCTCAGCCATCATTACTGAAAAATTTGCAAGAGCAGGCAGCTTCTCTCTTTCTTACGGCGCCCATGTCGGGATCGGTTCTTTGCCGATCGTGCTGTTCGGCAATCAAGCGCAAAAGGAAAAGTACCTGCCAGGACTCGCCTCTGGAGAAACAATTGCGGCCTATGCCCTAACAGAGCCAGGGTCAGGTTCTGATGCGCTAGGTGCGAAAACAACGGCAGTCCTGAATGAAGCTGGAACACATTATGTCCTCAATGGGGAAAAACAATGGATCACAAACTCCGCATTTGCCGATGTGTTTGTCGTGTATGCGAAGATTGATGGTGAACACTTCTCTGCTTTCATCGTAGAAAAGGATTTTCCCGGAGTCAAAACAGGACCTGAAGAGAAAAAGATGGGCATTAAAGGGTCCTCGACGAGAACGTTAATCCTTGAAGATGCCGAAGTGCCAAAGGAGAATTTGCTTGGTGAAGCAGGCAGAGGTCATGTCATTGCCTTTAACATTTTGAACATTGGACGCTATAAACTGGCTGTAGGGACAATCGGTGCATCAAAACGAGTCATTCAATTATCGGCAGAGTATGCCAATCAGCGTAAGCAGTTTAAAACACCAATTTCTCAATTTAGCTTAATTGGCGAAAAAGCAGCCAACATGTCGGCAAAACTTTATGCCATGGAAAGTGCTGTATACCGCACAGTCGGGTTATTTGAACAAAGAATGGGTCTGTTAAGTGACGAGGAGCAAAAGGATGGGAAACAAATTGCGCAATCCATTGCAGAATATGCGATTGAATGCTCTCTTTGTAAAGTGCTTGGCTCTGAAACGCTCGATTATATTGTGGATGAAGGTGTGCAGATTCACGGCGGATATGGTTTCATGCAAGAATACGAAGTCGAAAGAGCCTATCGCGACTCACGAATTAACCGTATTTTTGAAGGAACGAACGAAATTAACCGATTGCTTGTGCCAGGCACCTTCTTGAAGAAAGCGATGAAAGGAGAGCTTCCGCTTCTTCAAAAAGCGCAAACCCTACAGGAAGAGCTGATGATGATGATGCCGGAAGAGCCGGGTGATCAGCCGCTTGATCAAGAGAAATACTTACTTGCCCATGCGAAAAAGATCGCCTTGATGGTGGCAGGTATGGCGGCGATGAAATATGGGAAAGCATTAGACAAAGAGCAAGAAATCCTTGTGAATATAGCAGATATCGTCAATGAACTCTTTGCTGCTGAGTCGGCGGTCTTGCGTACGGAAAAAGCAATCGCAGCATCAGGCACAGAAAAAAATGCACAAAAGCTCGCGTATACACAAATTTTCACGCAGGAAGCCTTTTTAAAAATTGAAGCTCATGCGAAAGAATCATTGATTGCCATGGAAGAAGGAGATTCACTCCGTATGAGTCTGTCAGCCCTTCGCAAGCTGACAAGATTCACGCCAATGAATGTCATCGCCAAAAAGCGCGAAGTAGCGAAACGAATCTTTGAAGCAGAGAAATATATCGTATAAGACGGCTTAAAAGGTGCGGATATCATGTCGCACCTTTTTGTAAGCATACATTTAGGTTTTTCATATGTTTTGTGATAAAATGTTGTCACTATTTGCAGGAGGTGAAAATGGTGGCTTTAGATTTTTACGAATACCCATCTTGCGGTACATGCCGAAAAGCAAAGAAATGGCTGGAAGAACACAATAAAGACATCAACAGCATACATATCGTCGAAGAGACGCCTGATAAAGAAACATTAAAAGCCCTTTACGAAAAAAGCGGTTTAGAGCTGAAGAAATTTTTTAATACGAGCGGTCAGAAATACAGAGAGCTGCAGCTGAAAGATAAACTTCCTGCAATGTCAGAGGACGAGCAGCTTGAATTACTTGCGTCTAACGGAATGCTAATCAAGCGTCCAATTACAACAGACGGCAAACGAGTGACAGTTGGATTTAATGAAGATACATTTAAAAGCGTCTGGAAATGATGTAACTTTCATTCAGATTGTGGTATCTTCAATATAGATTGTAAGAAAAGACTGGAGGGTTATGAAATGAGCACACCAAAAGATTTACGTTATTCAGAAGAACACGAATGGGTCAAAGTAGAAGGAGATAAGGTGCGCATCGGTATTACACATTTTGCTCAATCTGAGCTAGGCGATATCGTGTTCGTTGAGCTTCCTGAAGTAGGAGACAAAATTACAGCGGACGAGCCTTTCGGAAGTGTAGAATCAGTCAAAACAGTTTCTGAACTATACGCACCGATTAACGGCACAATCGTTGAAGTAAACGATGAGCTTGATGACAGCCCAGAGTTCGTCAACGACTCTCCATACGAAAAAGCTTGGATGATCGTAGTAGAGCCAGCGGATGCATCTGAAATCGAGAACTTAATGACTGCTGAGCAATATGAAGAAATGACAAAAGAAGACTAATTCATGTGAAATTGGACACTCTACCTTTATGGGGGGTGTCCAATTTGTCTTTTCAAAAAGAACAGGTGGATATAACAGAGCATGTCACTGGACGATTCAAAGAGAGTGGCATGGTGCTTTACCATCAAAACGAAGAGATTGGTACGATGATTAGTGAAAATCAATATGAATTAAAATCAGGTTATTCCTATGATCAAAACCGTTTTTATCGTCTGTCAGATACATTGACCCATGGGACTGAAAAATATGTAGACTGTGACGATGAAAATGGCTGGTGCTGATCACAGAGAAGGCTGCAGTGAGTGCTGCAGCCTTTTTGTTGATCAATTGCCCAATCTTTACAACCTGAATGAAAGATTGTAATCTAAGGAAGAAGTGAATCAACGTCAAAAGGGCCGGGTGATCGTGATGAATGTCGAGATAGAAAAGGTCATCATTGTAGAAGGTAAATCAGATAAACAGAAGCTAAAAGAAGTCATAAGTGAACCTGTTACCATCATTTGCACCAATGGCACGATCAGTACATCGAAGCTGGATCAGCTTGTGGACGATTTATTCGGGAAAGACGTTTACATATTAGCAGACAGTGACGATGCTGGTGACAAACTGCGGAAGCAATTTCGAAAAGAATTCCCTGAAGCACTGCATCTTTTTGTCGACAGAACATACCGCGAAGTGGCCGCTTCACCGTCAGCCCACATTGCATCTATTCTATTAGCTGCAAACATTGATGTTCATTCGAAATATTTATAAGGGTGACGTATATGAAAGAGATTGAAGAGCATGAATTCAAGGAGATAGAGGACGATTTATTTCTTTTGTACTTATATACACCATTTTGCGGAACATGCCAGCTGGCAAAGAAGATGCTGGCAGTGGTTGATGCCATGCAGCCGGAAGTTCCTTTTTATGAGAATAACTTAAATTACTCTCCAAGTTTTGCGAAAGCATTTGAGATCGAAAGTGTCCCTTGCTTTCTCCTGTTTAAAAAGGGTGAAATCGTGCAAAAAGGCTATGCCTTTCACTCCGTTCCATATCTTCACGAAATGATTGAAACCGCTAAATAAAGCGGTTTTTTGTCATATTTCAAGCAATTCATTTGAAAATTTGTCGAGCTATTTATAAAGGACAAGCCGATGTTTGTAGAGAAATGTTATGTATAACCAAATGACAGGGAGGTTATACATGTGGAAAATGTGAAAGCCCATGGAAGTGCAGGGCAGCGATTATTGTTAAAGCCGTTGCTCTCATCATCATCCTTGAAGATTACATTTGAGGCGGAAACGGACTCTTGTACATTGATTGTGGATGAACGTGGTGAAGTGAAGAAACTACCTGCAATTGAGTTATCGGATCTCATCTTTTATGGTGAGCGAAAAGAGATTTTGCAATTATTAGATGGAGACATGTCCTTACAGCAGCTGATCAGCAGAGGACAAGTGAAAGTGAAAGGCTCATTTCGAGCACTTCTTCGACTAGAAGCAGTACTTTGGCTGACGAACGGTTTTTTTCGAAAAATGATAACGTAGTCGTTTACTTGGAAATTAGCGATTTACAGCGTTGACATATCTCAGATAGCATGATATTCTACGTTAGTAAAAACATGAACATCACATAAAACAACATATTTTCTCTTATTAAGAGAGGTGGAGGGACGTGCCCTATGAAACCCGGCAACCGTCAGCATAGCTGAAATTGGTGCCAATTCACTCAAAGCCGCAACGCTTTGAAAGATGAGAGAAAGGCGTATTTGATATAAAAGGCCTTTCTGCTTGCGTTGCAGTTAGGTCTTTTTTACTGACCTTACGTCAGGCCAGCGTCATAACAGTCGGAAGAATAAATGAACGTATGTGATGGCAACCTATAGATTCAGCAAGAAAGCAGGTGAACAGACTGTGATCCATTTACAGAATGTATCAAAAACGTATCATTCAAAAAGCGGAAATGTTGATGCCGTGAAAGACGTCAACTTGGATATCGATAAAGGTGAAATATTCGGAATTATCGGGTATAGCGGCGCAGGGAAAAGTTCCCTGATTCGCCTATTAAACGGTCTGGAGCTGCCAACAGAAGGAATCGTTGAAGTGGCAGGCAACCGGATCAATGAAGTATCGAATGCGAAACTTCGGAAAGCAAGACAAGAAATCAGCATGATTTTCCAGCACTTTAACTTGCTCTGGTCAAGAACAGTGAGACAAAATATTATGTTCCCGCTCGAGATCGCAGGTGTACCAACATCAAAACGGAGAGCTCGTGCAAACGAACTGATTAAATTGGTCGGTTTAGAAGGAAAAGAAAATGCATATCCTTCTCAGCTCAGCGGCGGACAAAAGCAGCGTGTAGGGATTGCGAGAGCATTAGCGAATGATCCAAAAGTTCTGCTATGTGACGAAGCGACATCTGCGCTTGATCCACAAACAACAGATTCCATCCTTGAGCTTTTAGCCGATATTAATAAACGACTAGGACTCACCATTGTATTGATCACACACGAAATGCACGTCATTCGCAAAATTTGTCACCGTGTGGCGGTGATGGAGAATGGCCGTATTGTCGAAGAAGGCGAAGTATTACGTGTCTTCAGACAGCCGAAAGAAGAAATGACGAAGCGATTCGTGAAACAGCTTGCTGAACCAGAAGAAGCAAAAGAAACGATCGAGCACGTCCTAGAGAGAGTAAAAGAAGGTCAGGTCGTCCGGTTGTCCTTTATCGGAGATTCTGCCGAACAGCCGCTGATCACGGAAATCATTCGATCCTTCAAGGTCGATGTGAACATCCTGCAAGGAAAGATTTCTCAAACGCAGGAAGGCGCGTTTGGAACACTCTTTATCCATATTAATGGAGACGAGAACGAAGTTGAAAAAGCCATCGCCTATATCCAAAGCAAACAGGTTGAAATCGAGGTGATGACACATGTTTGAGAAATGGTTTCCGAATGTTGATCTAGAGGTTATTTGGAACGCGACGGGTGAAACGGTCTATATGACACTCATTTCATTGGCATTTGCCTTTGTGATCGGTATTATACTTGGCCTACTGCTCTTCCTTACAGGAAAAGGCGGTCTTTGGGAAAATAAACCGATCAATGCTGTCATCGGCGCAGTCGTCAACATTTTCAGATCGATTCCTTTTATCATTTTAATTATTCTTTTACTAGGGTTTACGAAATTTTTAATGCATACAATTTTAGGCCCAAATGCAGCATTACCAGCCCTTGTCATTGGCTCAGCTCCTTTCTACGCACGTCTTGTTGAAATTGCACTGCGTGAAGTAGACAAAGGAGTCATTGAAGCAGCACGATCTATGGGAGCGAAAACGTCAACAATCATTTTCAAAGTATTGCTGCCAGAATCATTGCCAGCCCTTATTTCAGGTATTACTGTAACAGCGATTGCTCTGATTGGCTCTACTGCGATTGCAGGAGCAATTGGAGCAGGCGGACTGGGTGACCTTGCTTATGTGGAAGGATACCAATCTGGTAATACAGATGTCACACTTGTAGCCACTGTGTTTATTCTGATCATCGTCTTTATCATTCAAATAATCGGTGATTTGATTACAAATAAAATTGATAAACGTTAAGGGAGGAATTATTCATGAAGAAATTGATTTTAAGTGCACTATTTCTAGCATTTGCAGGCATTTTAGCTGCGTGCGGTTCATCAAATAACGCAAGCGATAACAAAACCATCACGGTTGCCGCTTCAAAAACACCACATGCCGAGATTCTTGAAGAAGCAAAACCACTTCTAAAAGAAAAAGGCTACGATCTAAAAGTGAAAGTACTGAGCGATTATAAAATGTACAACAAAGCATTAGCTGAAAAAGAAGTGGATGCAAACTTTTTCCAACATATCCCTTACTTAAACGAAGAAAATAAATCAAACAAAGATTACAACTTAGTGAGTGCTGGTGCCGTTCACCTTGAGCCTTTCGGTATCTACTCTAAGAAATACAAATCAGTAAAAGATATTCCAAACGGCGGCACGATCATCATGACAAACAACGTAGCTGAGCAAGGACGTATGCTTGCCCTATTACAAAATGCTGGTGTGATCAAGCTTGATCCAAAAGTAGATACAATCAACGCAACAGTCAAAAACATCAAAGAAAACCCGAAGAACCTAAAATTCAAAAAAATCGCTCCTGAACTAACAGCGAAAGCTTATGAAAACAGTGAAGGCGATGCAGTATTTATTAACGTTAACTATGCGATCCAAAATAAATTGAATCCGAAAAAAGATTCAATTGAACTTGAGCAAACGAAAAACAACCCGTATGCAAACATCGTCGCTGTTCGCAAAGGTGACGAAAAATCAGAGAAGATCAAGGTATTAATGGAAGTTCTTCACTCTGATAAAATCAAAGAATTCATCGACAAAAAGTATGATGGTGCAGTATTGCCTGTATCTGAATAACAACTTGTAAACCTCGCTTTCATCAAAGTGAGGTTTCAACGTGTAGACAAACCCTCGCATTCGTTGTCAGGTCTGCGCTCCGGTGCTCACGAATGTCAAATTCGCTCTGCTCCGGTACTCGCCCTTCCTAGACTGCAAAGGTTTTCTATCACGCTGAAAAAAGAAGACAAAGGGCTAAAATAAAGATCATTTTAGCCCTTTGTCAATCATCTGCAACCTCGCTTTCATGAAAGCGAGGTTTTTTTGTGTATTTTTTCAAATCTCGCTCATAATAAAAACGAACAAATGACCTGAAGGGATGGAATGAAGATGAATGAACAACATATGAGCGGATCGATGCAGCAATCACTGACGGATTATAAAACGGCAATGGGTGAATTTCAGAAGAAAATGCCGGTGTTTGGCAAGAAATTCAATGAATTTACGGAGCAGTGCTTTCAGAGCGATTCATTAACACAAAAAGAAAAACAAATGATTGCCCTCGGCATCAGCATTCATGCACAGGATGAATATTGCATGATCTATCATACAAAGGGAGCGCTCGATCAAGGCGCAACAGAAGAGAATTTGCTAGAGGTCGTCAGTGTGGCGGCAGCGTTTGGCGGCGGTGCTGCGCTAAGTCAAGGCATCACAGTTGTTCAGCAATGTATTGACGAATTTGGAGGACAGACGCATTAAGGGAAGGATAAGATGGTATTTATCCATCTCAGGGAGTTGAGTCGTTCTCAGCCGATTGTGTGAGAAAATATGCCAGCATAGCGCGCTATATCCCTTTTGAGTGAAGCCGCATGTCTTTGATACAATGAAGCTACACTCAAAGAAGGGAATGGTTTATTATTTGTTCGGACCATAGTACACTGGGATTGGATTATACCGCCGAGATGGAAAAGGCCATGCATAAGGCTCATGGCATGAGCTATGCAGAGTACGAAAGAGACCATGACTTAAGGATGAAAGTGGAATATAAACGAGAGCAGTCCTATCGAGATGAGAAAAGGCAGCTCGCAAAAATGAATATACTAGGCTATTAAATAGCTAAGGGACGGGGAGAATAGTTTCCCGTCCTTTCTTTATGAAAACTGTCTTTTCGACATAAATCCTTTTATCTACCTGTATTTTTTGTTAGAATTTTGAGAGCATCCTCTCACGCTTGTCGTGAATGTGTTGTATTCACTTTTAATTTGTTATAAAATTAGAATGAGAATAAATTGAGAATAATGATTATTTTGGAGGTATCGATATATGACTGCTTCGACATTAACAATTAAGGACTTGCACGTTGAGATTGAAGGGAAAGAAATCTTAAAAGGTGTAAACCTAGAAATAAAAGGTGGAGAATTCCACGCAGTAATGGGACCAAACGGAACAGGTAAATCTACTTTATCTGCTGCTATCATGGGCCACCCTAAGTATGAAGTGACAAAAGGCAGCATCTTGCTTGATGGCGAAGATGTTCTTGAAATGGAAGTAGATGAGCGCGCTCAAGCGGGTCTTTTCCTTGCAATGCAATATCCATCTGAAATTAGTGGTGTGACAAATGCAGACTTCCTTCGTTCGGCTATTAACGCACGCAGAGAAGAAGGCGATGAAATCTCTCTCATGAAATTCATCCGCAAAATGGACGAAAACATGGAATTCCTTGAAATGGACCCAGATATGGCACAGCGCTACCTAAACGAAGGTTTCTCAGGCGGGGAGAAAAAACGCAACGAAATTCTTCAATTAATGATGATTGAACCAAAAATCGCCATTCTTGACGAAATCGATTCTGGTCTTGATATCGATGCGCTGAAAGTTGTTTCTAAAGGAATTAATAAAATGCGCGGCGAAAGCTTCGGCTGCTTAATGATCACTCACTATCAGCGTTTATTGAACTACATCACACCAGATCACGTTCATGTCATGATGCAAGGACGTATTGTGAAATCTGGCGGACCAGAACTCGCGCAGCGTCTAGAAGCAGAAGGTTATGACTGGATTAAAAAAGAGTTAGGAATTGAAGACGAAACTGTTGGTCAAGAAGCGTAAGCGTTAGGAGGATTATTGATGACATTAGAAACGAAATTATCAGTAGATCAAGATTATGTCAAAAGCTTCTCCGAGAAGCATCAGGAACCGGCATGGATGAGTTCCCTTCGCTTACAGGCTCTTGAAAAAGCAGAAGACCTTCCAATGCCAAAGCCTGACAAAACGAATATTTCTAAATGGAATTTAACCAATTTCAAACAGCATACAGTCGAAAGTGCGCCATTTGGATCTTTAGAAGAGCTTCCTGAAGAAGTGAAGTCTCTTATTGATTTAGAGGACACAGATAAGACAGTCTACATTCAGCGTGATCAAACGTCAGCATACTTGTCTCTTTCTACGGAAGCAAAAGACAAAGGCGTGATCTTCACTGATATCCATACAGCGATTCGCGAACATGGAGACCTAGTGAAGAAATATTTCATGACAGATGCAGTGAAAGTGGATGAGCACAAACTAACAGCTCTACATGCTGCTTTAGTGAATGGCGGAGCTTTCCTCTATGTACCGAAAAACGTAGAGCTTGAAGCACCCATTCAAGCCGTTTATCTTCATGAAAATGACGAAACAACGTTGTTCAACCATGTCATCGTTGTAGCAGACGATCATAGTGCTGTGACATATGTCGAAAACTACATCAGTACGGCAACACCAGAAGAAGCGATCTTCAATATCGTGTCTGAAGTCTTCACGGGTGCAAATGCCCGCGTCACTTACGGTGCAGTGGATAACCTTGCAGAAGGTGTGACAGTCTATGTGAATAGACGTGGTATGGCAAATGGCCGTGACAGTAAAATCGAATGGGCGCTTGGTCTGATGAATGATGGAGATGTCGTGTCTGAAAACATCACGAAGCTTATGGGCGACGGTACATTCGGTGATACAAAATCAGTTGTTGTTGGCCGCGGGAATCAAACGGAAAACTTCACAACAAGCATCATCCACTTCGGTAAAAACTCTGAAGGGTATATCTTGAAGCATGGTGTCATGAAGGATCAAGCATCTTCTATCTTTAACGGGATTGGTAAAATCGAGCATGGCGCAACGAAGTCAAATGCAGAGCAAGAATCTCGTGTTCTCATGCTGAGTGAGAAAGCACGCGGTGACGCTAACCCAATTCTTTTAATCGATGAAGATGATGTAACAGCAGGGCACGCTGCTTCTGTTGGGCGTGTTGATCCAATTCAACTTTATTACCTCATGAGCCGTGGGATTTCCAAAGAAGATGCAGAAAGACTTGTCATTTATGGCTTCTTAAATCCAGTCGTCAAAGAACTGCCGATTGAAGGAGTTAAAAAGCAGCTCGTTTCTGTGATTGAAAGGAAAGTAAAATAATGAATATCAAAGACGTTCGTGAGCAGTTTTCAATCCTTCATCAGCAAGTGAACGGACATGATTTGGTGTATTTGGACAGTGCAGCGACATCTCAAAAACCACGAGTTGTCATTGATGCAATGAATGAGTATTACCGGTCTTACAACTCGAACGTCCACCGGGGTGTTCATACCCTTGGCACAAGAGCAACGGACGCATACGAGGGTGCAAGAGAGAAAGTTCGAGCATTCATTGGCGCTTCTTCTGTCCAGGAGATTATTTTTACTAGAGGTACAACAACCGCACTGAACACAGTGGCAATCAGCTATGCTAGAGCAAACCTTAAAGAAGGCGATGAGATCGTCATTACGCATATGGAACATCATGCGAATATCATCCCTTGGCAGCAGGCAGCAAAAGCAACTGGCGCCACATTGAAATATATTCCGTTACAGGAAGACGGCACGCTGTCGCTTGAAGATGTGAAGCAAACCATCACACATCAAACGAAAATCGTTGCTGTCACACATGTCTCAAACGTATTAGGAACCATCAACCCAATTAAAGACATCGCAAAGATTGCTCACGATCACGGTGCAATTATCGTCGTCGATGGTGCCCAGAGCACCCCGCACATGCAAATTGATGTTCAGGACTTGGATTGCGACTTTTTCGCCTTCTCTGGGCATAAAATGTGTGGACCGACTGGCATTGGTGTTCTTTACGGGAAGAAGGATCTTTTGAATAATATGGAGCCTGCTGAGTTTGGCGGTGAAATGATCGACTTTGTGGATCTATATGATTCTACATGGAAAGAGCTGCCGTGGAAATTTGAAGCGGGAACACCGATTATTGCAGGAGCAATTGGGCTCGGAAAAGCGATTGATTTCTTAAATGACATCGGAATGGAGGAAGTCAGCCGTTACGAGCATCAGCTTGCGACTTATGCACTTGAGCGCTTTAAGGAGCTTGAAGGTGCCACGGTTTACGGACCGCAGCACCGAGCTGGACTTGTGACGTTTAACTTAGACGACGTCCATCCTCATGATGCCTCAACTGTTCTAGATACGGAAGGTGTCGCCATTCGTGCTGGACATCACTGTGCACAGCCGCTCATGAAATGGCTTGGTGTATCAGCGACTGCAAGAGCAAGCTTCTATCTGTACAATACAGAAGAGGAGATTGACGAGCTCATGGCAGCGCTCCGTAAGACAAAGGAGTATTTTACGAATGTCTTTTAATGTAAACTTAGACACACTGTACAGACAAGTGATTATGGATCATTATAAAAATCCGAGAAACAAAGGTGTGTTAAACGACAGCATTGTCGTCGATATGAACAACCCTACGTGTGGTGACCGCATTCGTCTCACGATGAAAATCGAAGACGAAAAAGTCATCGATGCGAAATTTGAAGGAGAAGGATGCTCGATTTCGATGGCATCTGCCTCTATGATGACGCAGGCGATTAAAGGGAAAGATATTGAAACAGCTTTGAAAATGTCTCAGATTTTCTCCGATATGATGCTAGGAAAAGAATACGACGATTCCATTGATCTTGGTGACATTGAGGCGCTGCAGGGAGTGGCAAAATTCCCAGCCCGCATCAAATGTGCAACATTATCCTGGAAGGCGCTTGAAAAAGGCGCATCTGCCGAAGATAACGGCAAATCATAAGATTGGAGTGAAAATGGATGGCTAAAAAAATGCCAGATGTTGGTGAATATAAATACGGCTTTTCTGATAAAGACGTTTCCATTTTCCGTTCAGAGCGCGGACTGACAAAAGAGATCGTTGAAGAAATTTCTCGTATGAAAGAAGAGCCTCAGTGGATGCTCGACTTCCGTTTGAAATCTCTTGAGCACTTTTACAACATGCCGATGCCACAATGGGGCGGAGATTTAAATGCATTAAACTTTGATGAAATTACGTACTACGTAAAACCATCAGAACGCTCTGAGCGTTCTTGGGATGAAGTACCAGAAGAAATCAAACAAACCTTTGATAAGCTTGGAATCCCTGAAGCAGAGCAAAAGTACTTAGCAGGTGTATCTGCTCAGTATGAATCTGAAGTTGTGTATCACAACATGAAGCAAGATCTTGAAGATCTAGGCATTGTGTTTAAAGATACAGACAGTGCATTAAAAGAGAACGAAGACATCTTCCGTGAGCACTGGGCAAAAGTCATTCCTCCGACTGACAACAAATTTGCTGCGCTTAACTCGGCTGTATGGTCTGGTGGTTCATTCATCTACGTACCAAAAGGCGTAAAAGTAGATACACCACTTCAAGCATACTTCCGAATCAACTCTGAGAACATGGGTCAGTTCGAACGTACACTGATCATCGTTGATGAAGGCGCACATGTGCATTACGTAGAAGGTTGTACAGCTCCAGTTTACACAACAAACTCACTTCATAGTGCGGTTGTTGAAATCATCGTGAAAAAAGGCGGCTACTGCCGTTATACAACGATTCAAAACTGGGCAAACAACGTCTTCAACCTTGTGACAAAACGTACAGTATGTGAAGAAAATGCAACAATGGAATGGATTGATGGAAACATCGGTTCTAAGCTGACAATGAAATACCCAGCTGTCATCTTAAAAGGTGAAGGCGCTCGTGGTATGACATTAAGTATTGCCCTAGCAGGTAAAGGTCAGCACCAAGATGCAGGTGCAAAAATGATTCACCTTGCACCAAACACATCTTCAACGATCGTATCGAAATCGATTTCCAAACAAGGCGGTAAAGTCACATACCGCGGAATCGTACACTTCGGACGCAAAGCAGAGGGTGCACGCTCAAACATCGAGTGTGATACACTCATCATGGATAACAAATCAACATCTGATACGATCCCTTACAATGAAATCTTAAACGACAACATTTCATTAGAGCACGAAGCGAAGGTATCAAAAGTATCAGAAGAGCAGCTATTCTACTTGATGAGCCGCGGAATTTCTGAAGAAGAAGCAACAGAAATGATCGTCATGGGCTTCATCGAACCATTCACAAAAGAACTGCCAATGGAATACGCCGTTGAAATGAACCGTTTGATTAAGTTTGAGATGGAAGGTTCGATTGGTTAACCGTTGATATAGAGGGGATTAAAGGTGTTTAGACGTTATATTTATATTAAGCACCCACAAAGCGCCCACAAAATTTAATTATTGAACATACCGCAGATACAATTTCTTTGGTCCTCAATTTTTGGGTGACATGGAGATACGTGTCTGCGGTTGTTTTTTATACTAGAATGTCTTAACCTTTCCCATACATAGTTCTTATTCAAAACGTTTACAGCATGGCTATGCTCAATGCATGTCTTTTACAAACTTCTCTGAAATACTCTCTCACAACATTTGTTTTGAACCTTTTAAAGGAGAAATGATTTTACCTTTAAGGCCGCTAACAACTTCGAGGTTCAGATCAACTTTATTCAAAATAAATACTTGCCACATTCAAATTAGTACTGTATAGTTCTAATTATGACAAAGGCAAAATTAATGAATCAAAAACGTGTACTTGAAGTAGCTGCAACATTATTTTTGGAAAAAGGGTTTGCTTATACAAGTATGGATGAATTGGTACGTGTAAGCAAAGTATCAAAGTCTAATGTGTATTATCACTTTTCTAATAAGGAGGAATTATTAGAAGGGGTCGTTGATTATTGGATTGATATGTATCAAGCTGCAATGGATGACGTACTGTCTCAGACCCAATTTTCAGTTGAAGATCGTATTCAACTGTTTTTAAAGCAATTATCACAAGGCGTTCAGTCGAGAGAGTATCAGGGAGGCTGTCCATTTATTACTCTTTATATTCAAAGTCCTGCACAGGCCACACATATAAAAGAAAAAATAGGTCTTTTTTTTACAGGATTACAAAAGAAAGTTTCTCTATTACTGAAACAAGGGGTAGAGAATGGGGAATTCAGAGATACGATTCAGATTGATGAGGTGGCATCACTTTTTATGACAAATCTTGAAGGAGCGTTATTTATTTCAGAAACATTGAAGGATGCCACTGTCATCACAAAAACAGCAGATCATTTATTTAACTTGCTTCGATAACAGAAGCATTTTTTTTACATCAAATTAGTACTGATTAGTACTAAAAAGGAGACCTCATATGAAAACAGTACTTTTAATTGGTGGAACGGGCTTTATTGGGAAGCAATTAGTCGAGGAATTAGCGAAAGAGGATGTGAACATTCTTCTTTTAGTAAGGTCAAAAAGTAAAGCAACACGCATTTTTCAAGAAAGAGGCATTTTAAAAGAGGCAGTGATGCACTTTGTTGAAGGTGATTTGACGAAAGTCGATTTGGGTCTAAGTCCTGAAGATCAGGAGAGGGTATTGAAAACGGATGTGATCATTCACGCAGGAGGCCCTATGGATATTCAAGCGACAAGTAAAGAGGCAGCTTCCGTCTTTTTAAATGGCGCCAAATATATTGGTGAATTAGCTAAAAGTATTCATCAATTGAAGGGTTTACAGCAATTTATCCATGTTGTCGGTTATATGAGTCCCTTTGATGATCAAAATAGCAAGATTGCCATCGACGTGTTTGAAGAAGGAAACGATTACTTGAAAATAAAAAATCCTTATGAGAGAACAAAGTTTTTAGCAGATCTTTATATTCGTCAACAGGCATCAGCAGTAGGTTATCCGCTTTCTGTCATTAATCCGCCAACTGTCGTTGGTAGTAGTCAAACAGGGAGTACAGAGCAAATTTCAGGATTGGGTTTGCTTGTAAAGAGTATGCGAAGAGGGCTCATGCCGGTGATTCCTGGAGGTAAGGACTATCGGTTACCACTTATTTCAAACGATGAGTTTGCGAAGTTTATTGTACAGGTTTTCAAGTTGGAGCAGCCGGCTATTCAAACATATACACTTGTTGAAGACAAAGAGCACGATCAGAACGTTGCTGGACTATTAAGTATTATGTCAGAAAGTATGAATATGAAGGCCCCTAGCATCTCTGTCCCAATGCCACTGATGAAAGCTATCATGAAGAGTGGTGTCAGTAAACTCACAAACATTCCTTCTGACGGATTGAATTTTATGACAAAACGAACGTTTTCAAATGCTTCAGTGAAAAAAATAATGGGAGAAGATTGGTATAAGAAGACGAGTGTCATGACATTTTTCCCTGCTGTAGTAGCTGATCTAGATTATCGAATGATGGCTCAAAATGGTGAGCACCAACATTTATTTAAACGAACATTATGCGATAATAACACCCTTTACCAATTACAAGGAGAAGGGAAGCCGTTTATTTTATTACATGGTTTATTGAGTGATGGAGAAGATTTATTTCCTTTAGCACAGGAGCTTCATGAGAAAACAGGTCAACCTGTATGGATCTTGGACCTTCCTGGTTTGGGGCGTTCTCCATTTAAACGAGAGAAACATCTTCTAGATATCTATTTAAATGTAGTGAAAAAAGTAATAGAAAAAGCGACGAATGGTGCACATCTAATCGGCCATTCATTCGGTGCGTATATTCTTTTGGAAGCATTGGGGCAAGGGTACATAGATAAGAAGTATTCCATCACTTTACTTCAGCCGCCTGTTGCTAAACAAAAGGCAAAATCACTACATGTTCCTCAATTTCTGAACAAATGGACATTAAGATTGGCAACGACTCATTTGATAGAGCGTTATGTGTTAAGAAATGGTTTGTTTGAAAGCACGGAGAGCATCCCTAAACATTATATTGAAAAAATCAGAAACAGCTTTACTTCTCCTAGAATTTTAAATACGACGGTTCAGCTTAACCATTTATTACTGAAAACCGATCAAGGTGACTTTAAAGAAGTCACAAAGGATCATCTTCACATGATTTGGGGGGAGTATGACAGAGGCTATTCTGCGCCATCGCATCTTGGGAAGGTTGATTTTGTTCCGTATGGCCACCATTTCCCTCTTAGCCATCCGAGTGAAACGGCAGCATTAGTCATCAATAATATTTGTACTAGCAGATAGGAGTCACCCCAAAACGAAAAAATAAGATTGATGACAAGTGAGCAAAATTTTTCGTTCTGGGTCTTGAAAAAATAGAAGTTAACGAGGTGCATAAAACGCATCTAAAGTTTTCGTCATATCATCAGATGCAGATTGTAAGATAGTCCTTTGATCTAAAATCGCTGTTCCTTGTGCTCGGACAATATGAAATTGATGAAACCCCATCAAGTTTTGAAATATTTCTTTTAGGTAATGATGTGAAAATTCCAGTGGTGTGTACCGATCGTTATTTGTGAAAATTGAGCCACTTGCTTGAAGCAAAAGTACACGATAATCGTCAGTCATAAGACCAATTGAACCATTTTCTGTATATTTGAACGTTTCTCTAGCAATGAAGATATTATCTATATAATCTTTCATACGTGACGTCACATTGAAATTATGAACAGGTGATACAATCACGATTCGATGATGTGCTTTGAATTGAGCCAATAAAGCTGATGAGGAAGCGGCGATTTTTTCCTCCGCAGCTGTTAATGTTTGTTCAGCTGTTTGCTTATCCCAAATACGTAGCAGCTGGTCTTTTTCGATACGAGGAATTTCAGTTCCATATAAATGTAAAATGGTAGGCTCCTCATAAGGAAATCTTTCTTTAAACTGCTTTAAAAATAGTGTTTGCAGTTTGTTTGAATAACTTTCTTGATGAGTGAAATCAGGGTGTGCGTTAATAATGAATGTTTTCATATGCATGCTCCTTTTCTTTTGATAAACTGAGTATAAAATATAAAGGTGACAAAACATGTCACCTTTTTCAGAAGGAAAATCAAATGAAAAAATCAGAACGCTTAAACCAAGAGCTTATTTTTTTAAGTGATAAATACTCATTTCAGTTAAAGGATTTAGAATCGGAATTCGGCATTTCTAAACGTACGGCTTTAAGAGATATGGAAGAGCTAGAGTCGATGGGCTTAGCTTTTTATGTTGAAAATGGCAGACATGGAGGATATCGGATCGTGAATCAATCTCCATTGGTTCCGATCTATTTTCAAATAGATGAAGTTCAAGCCATTTTTTTCGCTCTTAAAGCCTTAGATCTGTTGTCAGCAACACCGTTTAAAAAGTCTTACTCACAGATTCGCCAAAAACTGTTTGCTACAATGTCTGATGAGAGAAAACATCGGATCACGGAGATTTTGGATGTGATTCATTACTATCATGTTGCGCCAGTGAGTGAACAAAATCATTTGGATTTGATATTGCAGGCAATGATGGAAGATCAAATCGTGAAGATGACATACACTCAATATGAACATAAAAGGACCAGGCTACAATTTCTTGAGTTGTTTTATCGAAATGGGATTTGGTTCACCGAAGCATATGATGTTCAGAATAAAAAGTGGGGCATCTACAGATGTGATTGTATGACGGACATGATGATCGAAGAAGAAACGAAAGACACTTTTACGAAGGAAGAATTAAAAGCACTGCAGCTCGAGTACGAAAAAACCTATCATGATATCTCTTTTAAATGTCGATTAACGGAACAAGGGAAAGAGAAGTTTTTGAAGAATCATTATCCGAATATGAGATTGAAGACCATTGATGATACGCCTTATATTGTAGGGGGATACAACCAAGAAGAATTATCGTATATGACTCACTATTTGATCTCATTTGGGAAACATGTGAAAATTGAATACCCCGATGAATTAAAAGAGAGTTATTTGACTCAATTGCAAGAAATGATGGATCAATATATAAAATGAACGGATTGTATCTGAACCACAAAAACTCAACACATGAAAAAAGGCGAACTGTCGTAATTCGCCTTTTTTCTATTACTTCTACTTCGCCGCCTGAAATGTATTTGTTTTCGATTGGTCATTGACCTTTCCATACGTCAGCTGACGCCAGATAAATTCCATCGGTCCAGACTTAAATCGCTTTAACCATAACGTACTGAAAAGGACAAGGAAGGCATACACGCCAATAGCCATGAAGAACGTGCCAGCCGGTGAAAGATGATCGGCAAGTCCAGCTCCGTACTTGAGAAATAGCATTGTTCCAATAATGGAGTGAAGCAAATAACAGGTCAGGGACATTCGTCCGACTTTGGTGAACACCATTAAAGCACCTCGCAGCTGAGGAATGTGCAGAAACAGCATCGCAAGTGAACTCATATAAAACATACTGCCAGTCAAGCCCCCATTTTGCTCAAGTGCAGAGACAATGTTCATCCATGGCGTATTTCCAAAAGAGTTGACCGCCGTCATAATCGTACTGGCTAGTGTGATAAGAAAAGCAATTGTACAAATCATCCAGATCCGATTCCAAATCGCTTTTTTCGTCTCCATGTTTTTGAAAAACGACATTTTCACAAAATACACACCAAGTAAAAACATGAAGAACATGGAATAGACGGTGGAAAATGAGCTCGAAGCCATCGTGAACATATCCGTCCACCGGTCACCTATCGATGCTAAATAAGTCAGACTGTTGTGACTGTTCAATTCAAAATCGGCAAAATCCGGCTTGCCTGATGATCCTGTACTGATGGTATTGAGCAGCATGGTGAAAAGAGGCGTGAGCAATTGAATCACAAAGAGTGTGATGAGCCAGTACTGGATGGTTTTGGCTGTGCGTTTGTAAAAGAAAAGCAGTAAAAAGCCCGCGACAGCATAATAGGTTAAAATATCTCCAATCCATACAAACGTGACATGCAGAAGACCGATCCCTAAGAGAATGGTTAATCTGCGAGCAAACAACTTGTTCGGGCTGTCCACCTTTTGAGCGGCTCGATCCATAAATATCATAAAACCAACCCCGAATAGAAAAGAAAATAACGTAATGAATTTCCCCGAGGCAAACCAATTCACAATGTGGTGAAAACCATCATTAGACTCCATCTCAAATCCCTTGACCGAATCCACAATCAAAAAATAGTTGACCAAAATAATCCCCATTAAGGCGAATCCTCGTACGATGTCCAAGAAATGTACCCGTTCTTTGAGACTCATTGGTTGTCCGTGTTCTACCTTGTTTACATTCATATCTATGCTCCTTTTCGTGTATTGGATCTAAAGATAAATCCTTCAATGAATCAATATACAGGTCAATTCTTAATCATTTATGAAGATCCAATTTTTTGAAAATAAATGTGACAACTTGATGGCAATTGATCATATTCATAAACACTTAAGATTTATGGTGTATCTTTTCACATAGCTAGATGATATATAGTAATAACATATAAGAATGAACATCATGAAGGATGAGGTGATTGAGACATGACCCATCGAATATTAGTTGTAGAGGATGATCAGGAGATCGGTGATCTTTTGCAGGAATCTCTGACACGTGCAGGGTATGAGGTGCTGAGAGCCATGAATGGCAAGCAGGCATTGTATGTTGTAGATGATTCGCTTGATTTGGTGATTTTGGATGTTATGATGCCAGGTATCTCTGGGATCGAAACGTGCCAGCAAATAAGAGCCACCTCAAATGTGCCGATTTTATTTTTGACCGCCAGATCTAGTACATGGGATAAAACCGAAGGATTACTCGCTGGCGGAGATGATTATATGACAAAACCTTTTTCAGAAGAGGAGCTTCACGCTAGGGTCATGGCGCAATTGCGCAGATATACCATCTATCAGGAAAAAAAGGAACAGGAAGAAACCTATTTAGTTGGCGGTAGCCTGAAGGTGAGTGAAGAATTTAATGAAGTGTGGAAAAATGGGCAGCAAATCAAGTTATCTGATTTAGAATATCGGATATTAAAACTGCTCATGAACAAACGAAACAAAATATTTTCTGCTCAAAATATTTATGAAAGCGTGTGGGGCCAGCCTTATTTTTATTGTTCAAACAATACGGTTATGGTGCATATCCGAAAGCTGCGTGCCAAAATTGAAGATGACCCGGCTCGTCCCGTGTATATCAAAACAGAATGGGGGAGAGGATACCGGTTTGGCACATCGTAAATATACGCTGACCAAAAAGCTGTCACTGCTCATTTTGGTCGCTGCTATCGTAAGTGGTGTTGTCTTTTTGACACTGCAAAAGATCACCGATCACCTGATTGAAGGATATTTAAGTTCGGATGAGTACTATAAGGAAGAATCCGCCAGATACATTCAAACATTCAGCCGCTACGTTTCAGAACATGAGCTGACTTCAACGGATCGAAAAGCATTCGGTGAGTGGGTGAAAAAAGAAGATTATATTAATCTCACTGTTTACAAGGATGAAGTGCTTCAATATGACTCGATTTACTCTGCCACTGACGAATCGGCCTATGGGAAAGAAAAGGTGACCGACTACGCAAAGCGTCATTCTTATCCGGTTCAATTTAGCGACGGAGAAGGTAGGGTTATGGTAGACGGGTTTTACTCTTCTCGATATCACGATCTCGCCTTTACACTAGAACTGCTTGGTGCAACACTCATTTTTCTCCTGATTGTGCTTGTTGGCATTCGCCGAAGCCTACGTTACTTGCAAACGATCCGTGAAGAGATTCATATTCTTGAAGGCGGTGAGCTCGATTATGAGATGACAGTGAAGGGGCATGATGAGTTGGCCATGATTGCAAAGAGCATTGAGGATTTAAGAACAGCCTTTTTGGACAAGCTTCACGCCATTGATGATCTGCAGGAAGAGAGCCGCAGTTTGGTGACCGAAATGTCGCATGATATGAGGACCCCGCTGACATCACTCATCATGAATTTGGAATTTGCGAAAAAAGAGGGGGCCCTAACGGATACCCGCAAGGAGCAATATATAGCGAGTGCGTATGGAAAAGCCCTGCAATTAAAGAATCTGTCTGACAATCTATTTGCCTATTTCCTGCTAGATAAAGAGCACGAGTCAGAGCTTGAAACCGTTGCAGTGAAAGAAGTGATTTATGATCTTCTATCAGATCAGGTCGCCCTGCTGCATCAGGAGAATTTCACGGTCCATATTGTAGGCGAAATGCCGGATAGCTATATGAACGTAAACGTCGAGGAACTTGGCAGAGTGTTTGATAATGTGATGTCAAATTTACGTAAATACGCAGATCCTGAAAAGGACATTCAGATCACTTTTTTATCCGACCAAGATGTCTTTGAAATCCATGTGAGCAATGCGATAAAAAAGACAGACATCATCCCGGAAAGCAATGGACTCGGGGAACGAAGCATCAAGCGGATGATGTCCCGAATGCATGGACAGTTTGAAAGTGTAGAAAAGAACGATACCTACTACATCGTGCTGCGATTTTGGAATACCAAAATGTAGAGAGCAAAAACAACATCATGGAATGGGGAAACAATCTGATGAAACGATTCAACAATTTCCAAAAGGTACCTGATCTTCTGCAAGCCCTTCTGAATATCTGCCTGTTCTTTCTAGCGATTGCGCTAAGCGTACTCTTAATTAGTGAAACATGGTACATCGTACAATTCGTCTATAAAACAGTGTTTAACAAAGGAGAAAGCTATTATGGAATGCTTGGCGAGCTGCTGATCTTCTTTATGTATTTTGAGTTTATCGCCTTAATTATTAAATACTTTAAATCCAACTTTCATTTTCCGCTACGTTATTTTATTTATATTGGCATCACAGCTGTCATCCGTTTGATTATCATTGATCATGAACAGGCCGTATCGACATTCTGGTGGGCACTGGCCATTCTTGCGATGACCTGTGCACTCTTTATCGCGAGCAAAAGAGATACTGCTCATGAGCATGAGGAAGTGAAGTGAGGAAGAAGAAGGACGAGTGGTCAAGACTCGTCTTTTTTGTGTTTAAATGAACAGTTTTTGAATATGTGTTGATTAATGAACATTGATTGAAAGATTGACAATTGATGATGATGGATCTAGAAAATATAATATAAATAGACAGTTGTTCATAAATGAATAGGTGTATAGAAAAAGTATTCTGTCCAAAGCAGTTAACGGATTCACAAGTTCTTATGTTATGCTTTAGAAAAAGAGAAACCATTCTTTTCCTAGACATTGATTGTCATCATTCTATCTATAGGGGTCGATCGTATGCGAAGTATTCAAAGTTTGTTTGTTGAATGGTTACTTGTACTTACAAAGAAGAAACTGAATGTTGAGGGGTATTTAGAAGAACGAAGAATGGCGAATCAATTACCTTATGTGCTGCCTGAGAAGTTGAAAAAGAAATATCACATCACCAAAAGCAGCACGTTTTCAGTCGATACGTACATGTTGAAATCAGATGTGCAGCCAGATGATCATCAGGTGCTATTTTTACATGGAGGAGGCTATATTGAGCAGCCGCTCGTATGGCATTGGCGTTTCTTGGATCGATTGACGAAGCAATTAAATAGTACGGTATATGTGCCAGTTTATCCTAAAGCACCGAATCATCAGTATATGGATGCAATCGAGAGTGTTCTCCCAGTTTACCAAGCTCTTTTAGAAAAAGGAACACCAGAAAAAATCGTCATCATGGGTGATTCTGCTGGCGGCGGTTTATCGTTGGCCTTTGCTCAATACTTAGCGAAAAAAGGTCTCCCGCAGCCTGGAAACATTCTTCTATTATCACCATGGCTTGATGTGACATTAAGTAATCCTGATATCGCTAAAATGGTTCCAAAAGAGCCAATGCTCAACCTAGATTTACTAATCGAATCGGGCAAAGCCTATGCAGGTGATACAGATGAAACACATCATTTGATCAGTCCAATCTATGGAGAAATCAAATCGTTAGGACGAATTTCTGTTTTTATTGGCACTCATGAATTCTTTCTCCCAGATGCCCGGAAATTCAAAGAGATGGCAGACAAGCAGGGTGTTCCCATCAATTATATCGAATACCCAAAAATGAATCACGTCTTTCCTGTCTTCCCTATTCCCGAAGCGAACCAAGCGTTAAAACAAATTGTCGCTATTATTGAGAGCAAGACGTTCCCTTTGAGGGATATGACAAAATAGGATGCGAACATGAGGATGGCCAGCAATGCTCTAGCCATTCTCGTTTCTAATTGGAGGATCAAAAGTTAATTATGAACGAAACAGAACCGTTCTCATTTACAAGTATGCAGGAAGTAGCTCCTGTAGCTATTCCAGAAAGACAGTTCATTCAATCACATGACGGCATACGTCTTGCTTATTATCCGTTTTTATCAGAAACAAACACGCAGACCAATGTGATCATCATTCATGGTGGAGGCGCTCACAGCTTGGCTGGTTATGAGCATATCGCCTATACATTGCAACATGATTTTCACGTGAATGTGTTTTTGCTGGATTTGAGAGGCCACGGATATTCTGAAGGAAAGAAGGGGGATACACCCAAAGTCACTGACGTGTGGCAAGATATTTCGCAAGTTGTGGATGTCATCAAACAGCAGCACGAAGGAGCACTTTATCTTTGTGGTCATTCCTCTGGAGCTGGATTGCTGCTTCAATATCTATCTTGGGATGAAAAAAGAAAAGTAGACGGTTACTTTTTTATTGCTCCTGAATTTGGCTACAAATCTGACACAGCGAAGTCTAATCAAGTCCCTTTTGCCACAGTTCAAGTTTGGAAATTCGTGCTATCTGCGATGACAAAAGGAAGGCTGATGGGGCATTCAGAAGCTGTACGATTTCACTACCCAGCATGGGTGATTGCACAAGATCCACTTCTTTTAACAGGCATTACCATCAATATGTCTCTTGCCTTAACGCCATCTGCACCTCAAAAACAATTTGCAAGGCTGGACCAGCCTTATGGCATGTTTGTTGGAAGCGAGGATGAGTTATACGACGTAGACAAATTTCATCCATATCTGGCGCTTCCAAATCAGCAGGTGAAAAATCAATCTGTTTACCAAGTGATAGAAAACCATACTCATTTGTCCATTTTACTAGAATCGGGAAAAAAGATTGGGCGTACCATCCAAATGTGGAAAAGTTCCATTTAACCTGAACAACTAGTCAACACTCTACCTTTTTCTTAAAAATTTACATTGACACCATCCTTTTCTATGATAAAATCATAGTGTGATAATGAGAATCGTTATCAAACGATATGACTACATATAGAATGGATAGGTGAGGTACATGTTCAAAAAATCTTTTTGGTCGCTACTAGTTGTGCTCTCCATCGTATTACTTGCGGCTTGTGGCAGTAATAGCAGCGAAGGCAAGTCAGATAGTAATGAGAAAACAAGAACCGTTGAAAGCGCTATCGGTTCAACTGAAATTAAAGGATCGCCTAAACGTGTAGTGACGTTGTATCAAGGAGCAACTGATGCAGCCGTCGCTATGGGCATTAAACCAGTGGGTGTTGTAGAATCTTGGCTTGAAGCACCTACGTATAAATATTTAAGAGATGATTTAAAGGGTGTCAAAATTGTTGGGCAGGAAACACAACCAAACTTAGAAGAAATTGAAAAGCTGAAGCCAGATTTGATCATTGCATCAAAAATCCGTCACGAGCAAATTTTTGATCAGCTGAAAGAAATCGCTCCAACTGTTGCAACAGAAACAGTGTTCACTTTTAAAGACACAGTGAATTTAATGGGTGAAGCGTTAAACAAGCAAGACAAATCAAAAGAATTGCTGACGAAGTGGGATGACCGTGTCGCTGACTTCAAAGAAAAAGCAAAGAAAGACATTAAAAACTGGCCAATGAGTGTGTCTGTGGTGAACTTCCGTGCAGATCATGCAAGAATCTATCAAACTGGGTTTGCAGGTTCAATTTTAACAGAGCTAGGCTTTGAAGGTCCTAAAAATGTCAAAGATAAAAAGCAAGATATCATTACACTTACAGACAAAGAGAGCATTCCACAAATGGATGCAGATGTGATCTATTACTTCATGGATGATCAGGATAAAGCAGTTGAAAAAGCATATAAAGAGTGGACAAGTCATCCTTTATGGAAGCAGCTTGATGCAGTGAAAGCGAAACAAGTGCATAAAGTTGATGAAATCACTTGGAACATGGCTGGCGGTATCACCGCTGCAAACATGATGCTTGATGATATTTATGATCGTCTAGGGCTTGATAAATAAGTGTAGCAGAGGAGAAAATGTGAAAAACCATTTTCTCCTTTTTCCATAACAGATTGAAAGCGGGAATCAGATGAGAAGTTTATTAAAAAAGGATTCGAGCAAGGCACTGCTATTTGCTGGATTCATCGTGTTGATGTTGGTCTTTTTTATGCTCAGTATTTCTCTTGGGCAAACCTCAATTTCCCTCAAAGCCACCATCCATGCGTTTCTTCAGTTTGATGAGTCAGATCCAAACAGTGTGATTGTCATGACATCCAGATTATCAAGAGCTTTAATTGCGACGGTTGTTGGATCAAGTCTAGCGATTTCAGGTGCACTCATGCAGGCATTGACGAGAAATCCGCTGGCTGCACCAGATCTTTTAGGTATTAATGCAGGTGGACTCTTTTTTATTGTGATTTCGATTGTTTTCTTTTCTACCGAGTCGTTAACAGGTTATATGTGGACAGCTTTTCTAGGGGCAGCGATTGCAGGGATGCTAGTTTTTCTATTGGGCTCTATTGGAAGAGATGGATTAACGCCGGTCAAAATTGTCCTCGCAGGTGCGGCGATATCTGCCCTATTTGCGTCCTTTACACAAGGTCTTTTAATCGTGAATGAACAGTCGATTCAAAGTATCCTGTTTTGGATGGCTGGTTCAGTGTCTGGAAGAAGCATTGATATGTTAATTCCTGTTTTGCCTTATATTCTAGGTGCGACTATTGTGGCGCTGCTTCTTGGCCGCTCGATCAATGTCCTTTTATCGGGTGATGATATTGCAAAAGGGCTTGGCCAGCGTACACTGCTGCTGAAAATCACGATGGGGGTACTTGTCGTCTTTTTAGCAGGAGGTTCCGTCGCTGTCGCAGGATCCATTGGGTTTGTTGGTTTTCTTGTGCCGCATATTGTGAAGAAGCTTGTTGGACCTGACCACCGCTGGGTACTGCCGTATTGTGCCGTTGTAGGGGCGTCGCTTTTACTTGTCGCAGATCTTGCCGCTCGTTTTCTGATCATGCCGCAGGAAGTACCGATTGGTGTCATGACGGCAATTGCAGGAGCGCCTCTATTTGTTTATCTCGTGCGCAAGGGGTTGAAGACAGGTGGCTAAAACATATACAGTGCGTTCAAAGGGCGGGCGCATTTCATTTCAATTTTCAAAGCGGACGTTTTTGATTTTACTATTATTGACAGGCGTTGCCTTTGGTTTATTTATTCTGAGCCTTTGTATGGGCAGCCGGTTTATTCCGCCTACTGATGTGCTGCTGCATATCTTCGGACAAGGCGAGGGAAATACGTTTGTATTAAATACGTTGAGGATTCCAAGGACCCTGCTTGCGGTTTTAGTGGGAGCGGCACTTGCGGTATCGGGGCTTATTTTACAAGGTCTCATTCGAAATCCGCTTGCATCGCCTGACATCATAGGAATTACGAGCGGTGCGTCGTTTGGCGCCATTATGTTCATCGTCTTTTGGATGGGCACTGTGCCTATTGCTTATCAGTCGTTGTGGGCCATTGCAGGCGCTTTTGCGGTATCATGCCTCATTTATTTGCTTTCATGGAAAAAAGGCGTCAAGCCGATCACGCTCGTCTTGATGGGGATTGGGATTTCCGCCATTATGAAGGCGTGTGTGACGTTTACTCTTGTGCTCAGCGATACGATGACCACGACCAAGTCATACATCTGGCTGACGGGCAGTTTATATGGTTCTACAATGAAGGACGTCATCGCAATGCTTCCTTGGGTATTGATTATTTTACCGATTGTCATGGTGCTGGCAAGAACGATGAATGTGAAGGAGCTTGGAGATGATCTTGCAACAGGTCTCGGGGTCAAGGTTCAGGCGAAGCGGTTATTCTTTCTACTGATGAGTGTGACATTAGCCGGTATTGCCGTTGCATTCGCAGGTGGTATTGAATTTGTCGGACTGATGGCGCCACATGTGGCAAGGATGATCATCGGTCGTTCCTTTATTGCGCTTGTTCCAGCATCTGCGCTTGTTGGAAGTATTCTCGTGATGCTGGCAGACTTAGTTGCGAGAACGGCTTTTCTCCCGTTAGATGTCCCGGCAGGTGTTTTTACGGCGGCAATTGGTGCACCGTTCTTTATTTATTTGTTATATCAACAGCGAAATCGTTAAACGAAAGATGGGGGTTTTGATATGAAGCCAGAGTGGGTTGAGAGAGAATTACTTGATTTCGGGGTACACATCACAAATGGACCAATGACATCTGATCGCACACTGGCTGCGCTTTTTTCAGAAGCATCTATCAGACGTTTATTAGAAGCTGAAAAGGAAGCGATGCATGCACCGAATATAGCAGTGGCGGCGTCCATGTTTTCAAAACGCTATGCCTATTTAGCTGTTAGTTCTACTTTGTACTTGATGACGATGTATGATGCTGTCTACCGGTTTTCACCAGAGGCGTGTGTCTTTAGAGAAGATCGTAAAATTGAGCTAGATGAAACGCTCTGTTCATTTGTTCAGTTAGAAGGAGATCGTCATGAGTGGAGAGAGCAGGTCGTCCGCATGCTATTTACGCAGTGTGTCACACCTCTTTTAGATGTATTGAAACGTACTTCAAGACTTCCGTATTCGATTTTATGGGAAAATGTAGCGGTACGTATCAATTCTCTTTACCGTAGCATGATGCGAGAAACGGAAGAGCCTAAAATGAAAGAGCGCGTACGGGAGGATTATTTGTTTCTGAAGAAGGCGTCGGGTGATCTTTTCGGAGTGAATCAAAATCCTTTTCAGCACAGCTTAAATTTAGATGAAAGTTTGCTAGACACATCAAATCGAAAGACTTGCTGTATGTATTATAAGCTTGAGAAAAAATCAGAGAGCCTTGATTATTGTCTCGTCTGTCCGCTTGAAAAAAAGAAAGGCACTGCTTGTTCATAGCAGTGCCTCTCTTTTTTATTCCCAAATATCGCTTACCCATTCAGGGTGATCAATAAAAGGATTGCGATTGTGCTGGTACGTTTGATAGATGATTTCGTTACGATTCCGTTCGATTTGATCGACTGGATCTTGCTTGTGCCATTTCAATAGGACAGACATTTTGCCGTGAAGAGGGGCGCTTCCATTATTCACTTTGTTGTTCAATTCTAAATCTGGGAAACGGTCATCGCCTTCATATCGGACGGCCATATAAAAGAGCATTCTTGCTACATCTCCTTTCACCCGGCTATGAGGTTCAAATGAGTCGCTGTCGTAGAAGTTGCCCGGCGCTCCCTTGTATTCATTTCCGCCTATATCAAAATCTAAATTTCCTCGTGTGCTATTCGTTTGTACGTCTGTTGCCCGAAGGTGATGGAGATCTGTACCAGGTCCCTGGCTCGTCCCAAAATTGCCGTGAGATTTAGCCCACACATGCTCCCGGTTCCACTGTCCCACGTTTCCTCCATTTGCTTGCTTTGACCTGGAGATACCGCTATAGAGCAAGAGCACATTGCTTGGATTTTTTGGATCTTCATCCGTTTTCTTTAATGCATCCCAAACCTGGCTGTAGGATAGCTGCGTATGATCATCAATAATATCGTGTAATGCTTTCTTAAGAGCAGGCCCAGATTTGCCAGCAGCAGATTGGTAATAGGAATCAATTTGACTTGAAGCGGTTGTTTTCGCATGTTGAGCAGATGTTTCGGTTTGTAGCTGTAACGGGGAAAAGGTGATGGTTTGACTCGGTTCATTCAGTGTAAAGCCTTGAGCATTTGCAGCGGGAGGCAGCGGAGCGGCAAATGTACCGAAAATCATGATTCCGGCGGCCACAGTTCCAAATAAAGATCTTTTCATTCTATTTCCTCCTTCATAGGGAATGTATACTCTTTAGTTCTATCATATTGCCATAAAGAAATAAATGGATTTATCGTAAATTTTATGTAACCAATTCGTAAGAAAAGAGATTGCTATTTTATCAGCATTGCTGTATAAGTGGGCATATAAGGATGGACACAGCAAGGGAGAGGATGGATAACGTGAAAGAACTACACACACCTTCTAGAACCATTATGACACCAGGACCTGTCGAAGTAGATCCGAGAGTCCTTCGGGTGATGAGTACACCAATTCTTGGTCAATTTGATCCTGCATTTACAGAAATTATGAATGAAACGATGACCTTATTACGATCACTTTTTCAAACAGAAAATGAATGGGCTTATCCAATTGATGGGACGTCCCGCTCAGGACTTGAAGCTGTGCTTGCCAGTGTGATCGAGCCCGGAGATGTGATGCTTGTTCCGGTCTTTGGACGCTTCGGTCATTTGCTGATTGAAATTGGACAGCGCTATGGTGCTGAGGTACATACAATGGAATGTGAATGGGGAACGGTTTTTAAGCAAGACGACATCATCGCAGAGATGCATCAAGTCAAGCCGAAAATTGTTGCGATGGTTCATGGTGAAACATCTACCGGAAGATTACAGCCGCTTGAGAAAATTGGTGAAGCATGCCGAGCGCTTGATGCGCTTTTTATTGTAGACGCTGTGGCGACAATTGGTGGTGTCGAGGTCAAGGTAGACGAATGGAAAATCGATGCGGCAATTGGGGGCTCGCAGAAATGCTTGTCTGTTCCATCAGGGATGTCACCGATCACATATAATGAACGAGTGGCAGACGTCGTACAATCGAGAAAGAAAGTAGAAAAAGGGATTGCAACACAGGACGAACTGCAAAAACAGGTAGACATTTCTCCAATCAAAAGCAATTACTTTGATCTAAGCCAGCTACAAGATTATTGGAGCCCGAGGCGCTTAAATCATCATACAGAAGCGACAACGATGCTTTATGCACTGAGAGAAGGGGTTCGACTTGTGCTAGAGGAAGGTCTGGAGGAACGTTTTCAACGCCACTTGTTTCATGAAAAGGCTTTAATGGCAGGACTTGAAGCGATAGGGCTTGAATTATTTGGTGATCCAGACTGCAAAATGCCGGTCGTGACGTGTATCGTCATTCCAAATGATATCGACGGAGAAGCGGTCCGGGCTGATCTTCTTCATCATTTTGGAATTGAAATTGCGAGTTCATTTGGACCGCTTGCAGGACAGATATGGAGAATTGGCTCAATGGGCTATAGCTGCCGAAAGGAAAATATTCTATTTGTTTTAGCAGGCCTTGAAGCCATCTTGATGAAATACGGCGCAGCCATCAATTGTGGCGCTGGGTTACAGGCGGCTCTTTCCATCTATGAACAAGCTGAATAAAAAAGGGACTCTCAAAATACTCGCCACCAGCGGGTATTTTTTATTTGGGAAAAAACGCTGTTTTTTGAAAAACTAGACTTATAGAGAGCGATATCGCTATACTGAAGAAGTTCTTATCATTTTTGTCATCATTTTCATTTATTTTGAAGAAAGAGGTTTTAATATGAAAAAAATGGGCAGATTGTACATTTTGATGCTCAATATTTTTATTGCCATGCTTGGATTTGGTCTGATCGTTCCTGTCATGCCAAGTTATATTGAAGCCTTTGGCGCAACTGGGAAAACACTTGGTTTCCTCGTTGCTGCAACTGGCCTCACACAATTTGCTTTATCACCCGTCGCTGGAGCGCTGACTGATCGATTTGGACGCAGAAAATTGATTATTGCCGGGATTGCCGGCTTTACGATTGCCCAGTTTATTTTTGCATTTGCGGATCAGCTTTGGATGCTGTTTGTGTCTCGGTTTTTTGGTGGTGCTGCCGGAGCTTTACTCATGCCCGCCATGTTTGCATACATCGCTGATATCACAAGTGAGAAGGATCGAGGGAAAGGAATGGGGCTATTTAGTGCAGCAATGACGTTAGGCTTTGTCATTGGACCAGGCGTAGGCGGCTATTTGGTTGAGTTTGGGATTGCTTTTCCTTTCCTCATCGCTGGTTCCTTTGCAGCCCTGTCGACGCTGTTGTCTTTCTTGTTCTTACCTGAAACTTTAACAAAGGAAAAGCAGGAAGAAGCACGATTGAATAAAGAGCTTCATTTCAATCCTTTTACGCAGATGATTCAGGCTTTAAAAACACCATACGGTTTTTTGTTTATCTTGGCCTTTGTTTTGAATTTCGGAATCATTCATTTTGAATCGATCTTTGGCTTATATGTGGACCAAAAACATGGCTTTACACCGAAGGATATTGCATTTGTCATTACGGTAGCTGGACTTGCGGGTGTCATCGTTCAAGGTGCTTTAGTGAATACCTTTGTGAAACGATTTGGCGAAATGCGTGTCGTCCGTTATGCCCTTTTAGCTGCGGCGTTTATGCTGATCGCCTGCCGCTTTGCCCCTTCCTTTTGGCTAATTTTTACGGGTTCCATTTTGTTTTTATCGGCCACCTCGTTTGTTCGTCCAGCCCTCAATACATTACTATCTAAAATGGCAGGGAATCAGCAGGGGGTAGCAGGCGGCCTCAATACCTCCTTTATGAGCCTTGCGAATATCGTCGGGCCAAGTCTTGCGGGTATTTTATTTGATGTGAATATTGAGCTGCCATTTATGTTTGGAACGCTGGTGCTTTGTATGAGTTTCATTGCTTCTATTTTATGGGCGAAAAAAGCGCAGCAACATTCCCATGCCGTATCGTAAAGACAGCATAGAAAAAACCGATCAGCACAAATGGATCGGTTTTTTTCGTCATTGCTCATACTTCACGACTGGTGATTTTTCTTTATGCAGCGCATGAATCAATGCATCGTCCACATGCAAATGCTCCTTCACTAATTGAGGAGGGGTTAAGGCCATCCATTGGTTCAATGAAATATCAGCAAATCGATCGCTTTTAAACATTTCTAGAAACCAAAGGCTCGTTTGCCCGATATTTTGTATGTAATGCCCCATTCCGAAAGGAACATAACCAACATCACCTGCTCTGTAATTAAAGGTGCGAGCTGTCCCGCCTGCTCCAAAAACCGTCATTTTGGCTGTACCGGTTAAATAGTATTGCCACTCATCATTATTCGGGTGCCAGTGCATTTCTCTCATCCCGCCAGGTTTTACCTCCACAAGTGCAGCAGCAATGGTTTTAGATACTGGAAAATTGCGTGAGTCGACGATTCGCACGGTTCCACCAGAGGTCACGATTGGTTTTTGACGAAGGAGCTGGTGGGTAAATGGCGGTTTGATGCCGCCGTATGGATCAGAGACGGTTTGGCTTTCAATGGATGCCGGTGAAGAGCCTTGAAACATATAGCGTTGTTTATGTGGAATGCGGTCAAACAGCTTGATTGGCACGCCGAAATTAGCAGAAAGAATGTCTTTTGGTGTATGAGCAAACCAGTCTGTGATGGTGAACGTATCAAATTCAGAAAAAGCACCATCATCAAACACAAGGAGAAACTCACAGCCATCCTCAAGACCTTGAATGGAGTGCGGAATACCGGGCGGGAAATACCACAAGTCTCCTTCTTCTACATCAGCGATCATATTCCGTCCTTCTGCATCTACAGATGTGATCCGGGCTTTGCCTAAAATCATATATGCCCATTCCGCCTGCTTATGCCAATGAAGCTCACGAACACCTCCGCGCGTAAGCCGCATGTTCACACCAGCAATCGTTGTTGAAACAGGCAGCTCTCGCTCGGTAATTTCCCTCGACCAGCCGCCATGATTCAAGTGCATATGTGTATCAGAATATGAAAATTTTAAATTAGGAATCGTCCCCGCATCCGTTTTAGGGGGAACGAACATATCTGGGTTCTCCATATCGCGCAGAACGTCTCGCGGGCCTAAATCGGTTGCGCCGGCCCCATCGTCTCGAATCGGTTGCGGGATGTGACGAATCTCCTCATCCATTTGACACCACTCCTTGTCATTCACATTTCTCCTCCAAAATATATGAGGCGTAAGAAAAAAAGATTCAATTGGAATCGGATGAAAGGTGCTTTTGAATCCGCAAAGCTAATCGCAAACGCAATGTTGCATCAGGATCTTTTAGGCTGATCTGGAGCAGTTCTTCACATTTCTCCAGTCGATATATCACGGTGTTGCGATGAACAGATAAACGTTTGGCTGTTTCTGAAATATGGCAATGTGTTTCGACATAAACAGATAAGGTGTGGAGAAGGTTTGGATCGACTTGTGATTGTTCATATAATGGATGGAGGTACCGCTCATAGAATGTTGTTAAATCTTTTGGTGGGATGAGCTTCAGTAAATCTGACACATCTTTTGCTTGATAGAACTGAATATATTCAGCTCGTAATGAGAGCTGGCCTGATTGCAGAGCATGGGCAGCTTCACTGAATCCTTTTGGCAGATCGGTGATGAGATAACCGCTTAAGCTTACACCAAAGGAAATGGTGGCATTCACATGCTGTTTAATAAGGACCTGCATTTGTTTTAAAAAAGAGCAGATCGATTTGTTCATTGCCTGCCGCCCGCCAGTCTCTTCTATAAGGAAGATGCCGATATCTCCTTTGACAAAAAGAAAGGCGGGATATGGACAGTGCGAAAGGGTGCTTTCAAGTAAAGCAAACACATCATCTACAAGGGTTTGCTGCTTAAGGAAACAAGTGAAATGACTGCTCTGATCAAGTTGACAGACGATACATAAATAGGGAATCGTTGTGTTTAATCCAAACATGCGTGCCAGACAGGCAACATCTTGTTCTGAGGAAATCGTGCCCTCCATCCATTTGCGAAACCATTCATTTTTGGCTCGCTTTGTCGATTGCTTGATGGCATGTTGTTTGATGCGTGAAATGGACATGGCATGTACAGCTTGTTCAATTATCAAATGCAGCCCCATGTCGTCTTGAGGATGAATGAAGGCGGGAACGACTAAATAATCATAAGCTTGTTCGTTTATATAGATAGGAAAAACAGAAACGCTTTCTTTTGAATGAACCATAGAAAAATAATGCTGCTGCGTACTGTGAAACAAGCGGAGCATTTGTATCCAATCTGGATTTGTCATACCTTGGGGTGAGGTGAAAAGAATACGTCCATACTGATTGATCAAATAGACAGGCTGATGAATTCTTTGGGCCACTTTTTGCAATGCTTCAACATAATGATCGACAATGTTCATATCCACTCATTCTCCTTTTTTTAGAGCTGAAGCCTTTGGTGAAGATGAATAAAAAAATGGACAATCGCTGTCAAAGTCTCTGATATCAATTTTATGTTATCAGCTCCATTTAATTTAGATAGAAAGTTGTGATGTAATATCACAAAAAAGATGGCAGGGCAAAATCACGTCACATCAGTCATCTTCATTCAGAAAAATGGGTAAATATGATATGTTGTAGACAGAAGAATTTCTTTCAGAAAGATGGGTATCCCAAGAAACAAAGACTTTCAATGGGAAAATCCGTTTAGACAAGCAAGTGGCAAGAGGTGAGATAGATGATTTATATCGGATTAACTGGCTGGGGCGATCATGACAGTCTGTACCCGCCGAGAATCGGCAGCTCTCAAAAGCTGTTTCACTACGCATCAACGTTTCCCATTGTGGAACTGGATGCAAGCTTTTATGCTGTTCAGCCTGAGCGGAACCATGAAAAATGGATAAAAGATACGCCAGACGCCTTTCAATTTGTTGTGAAAGCATATCAAGGAATGACCGGGCATCAAAGAGGCGAGATCCCGTTTGCTTCAAAGGAAGAAATGTTTGACGCCTTTATTCTTTCACTGACTCCTCTCATTCGAGCAGGGAAACTGGCGATGGTTCTGTTTCAATTTCCACCATGGTTTGATTGCAAAAAGGAGCACGTCCACTATTTAAGATGGTGTAAGGAGAAGATGGGGGACATTCCTTGTGCACTCGAATTCCGAAACCGAACTTGGTTTTCAGACGAGTTTTATGAACAAACCTTATCCTTTATGGAGAAAGAAGGGTGGATTCATTCCGTCTGTGATGAACCGCAAGTCGGAGAAGGGTCTATACCGCCAGTCATAAAAGCCACACATCGTGACAAAACATTGGTCCGTTTCCACGGAAGAAATAAACAAGGCTGGCTTCACCCGGCAGATCATGAGAACTGGCGTGAAGTTCGTTACTTATATTTATATAATGAAGCTGAACTAAAGGAATGGAAAAAGAACCTCGACATCCTGCATCAACAATCGAAAGATGTATATGTCGTATTTAATAATAACTCAGGCGGAGATGCGGCAGCGAATGGCCAGCAAATGATTGATTTGCTGGATTTGACGTATTCAAGCTTATCGCCGAAGCAGTTAGATTTATTTAGTTAAACGAGAGCTGGGGCTTTCAATTTGAACGAGACGGTTCAGTGACAACTTGAGGGAGAGATCAACATGCTGCAGAAGCTATGGTTATATCATACAAACGACTTGCACAGCCACTTTGAAAACTGGCCAAAAATCGCAGCTTATATTGAAGAAAAGCGTCAAGTTCACGATCAGATGCTCTTATTTGATATTGGCGATCATATGGATCGAGTAAACCTTGTATCAGAAGCGGATTATGGAAAAGTGAATGTCAAACTTCTCAATCAGCTTGGCTATGATGGAGTCACAATTGGTAATAATGAAGGCATTACGTTGCCTCATGAGCAGCTCGACCAATTGTACAAAGACGCGCGATTCCCGGTGATTTTATCTAATTTATTTGAAAAAGGCAAAAGACCATCGTGGGCAAAGCCTTATGATGTGATCACGTTGAAAAATGGACTGAAGATCGCCGTCTTAGGGGTGACCATTGCGTATACACCTGTCTATGAAAAGCTGGGCTGGGACATTACAGACCCATTTGAGAGCATACGGGAGATGCTACAAGAAGTGAAAGGACAAGCCGATGTCATTGTCCTTCTTTCCCATCTTGGCATCATTCATGATCGAGAGGTAGCCCATGACTTCCCAGAAATCGACATCATCTTAGGCTCACATACGCACCATCTTTTAGAACAGGGCGAGATGGATAATGGCGTTCTTCTTGCATGTGCTGAAAAGTATGGGCATTATATTGGCTGTGTCGAGCTGACCATTGACACAGCGAGTAGCGAGCTCATCGAGAAAAAAGCGACGGTGCAATCAGTGGATCAGCTGATCAGTGAATCCGATGAAGCGATCACGACTTTACAGAAAGCTGAAAGACGAGCGAAGTCACTCATGCAGGAAAAAGTGACATCCATTAAATCTAAGCTCGAAACAAAGTGGTTTGATGACTCCCAGCTTCCGCAACTTTTAACAGATGCCATTAAAGAATGGTGCGAGGCAGATATCGGCATGATGAATGCTGGGATGGTGCTTGATTCATTAGAGGCTGGCATCGTCACAAGAGAAGACATTCACCGGATATGCCCGCATCCCATTAATCCAATTAGGGTGACACTTACTGGGAAGCAATTGGTCGAAACAGTGTCTCGTGGCTGTGAAGAAAAAATGGAACAGCTACGCATCAAAGGCTTTGGGTTTAGAGGCGAACTGATGGGGAAAATGCTATACAGCGGTTTGACTTATTCATTAGAAGAGGGCGAAGCCAAACGAGTAAAAGAGGTTTATGTAAACGGCGAGCTGATCCAAGAGGACGTGTCCTATACAGTTGGCACAGTAGATATGTATACACTTGGCTCTCTTTTTCCCCATATACGTGACCATGAACACATTGAATATTTCATGCCGGAATTTTTACGTGATGTCCTGAGCTGGCGATTGAAGGATGCAAAGTGAAATCCGCTCCAGCCTAACAACACTTGCCCTCCCTTCACATAGATTGTGTTGAAGGGAGTGAAGGGATATGGTGAATTTAACACCTATTACAATTGATGGCCATTCCTTTACAGCCGTCACCGTCAAACTGCCAAAGACCAATTTCATGGCAGTGACAAATGAGCATGGTTATATTATGTGCGGTGCACTTGATGTCGGGCTCCTAAATGAAAAGCTTGCAGATAGAGGAATCATCGCAGGAAGAGCAGTCGGTGTAAGAACCATCGAGCAATTGCTGGATGCACCTTTAGAATCTGTGACATATGCCGCTGAGTCGCTCGGCATTCATGCTGGCACAATTGGAAGAGATGCATTATTAAAAATGGTGAAATAAAATGAACAGATGATTCCTATCCCCCCGCCTGTCTGCATACACTTGTAATGGAGAAGGGGGGATTTTTTATTGAGATTGAACCGCCGTTATCGCCCCTATAAAAAGGGCCCTCTGCCATTTCGTTATGTCATGCTGCTTGCCATATTATTTTTTGTGCTCTCAACTGTCATTAGTCTATTCTTCATCAATCGTTCCATTAAACCAACGTTGATTCACATTGCTGAACTAGAAACAGAACGAATCGCCAATCATCTCATCCAATATTCTGTTCAGGATTTTGCAGATGATCAGGAGAATATGAAAGATATGGTTGTGATGAATACAAGTGAGAACGGAAAAGTGACAACTATCGACTTCAATGCGCAAGCAACATCGAAAGCAATGGCTGACCTGTCACGTCACCTTCAAAAAAATCTAGAGGACATTGAAAAGGGGAATTTTCAAAAAGAGGCAAAAGAAGCATTAAAGGATCAAACAGATGGACATGACGGCATTATATATAACATTCCGCTTGGGCAAGCGTCCGGAAATGCACTTATCGCCAACCTAGGACCAAAAGTGCCTGTACGATTCAGTGTCATTGGTGACCCGCATACGGACGTTGAAAAAAACATTAAGCCTTATGGCATCAACAATGCCTTGATTGATATTAGTGTACTCATTGAGGTGAAGGTGAGAGTCATCATCCCATTCGCCTCAGAAACCATCGTCGTCAAAAACTCCGTGCCTGTCTCCATTCAAGCCGTTCAAGGAGATGTCCCAGATTATTATAATGGCAGCGGAACAAATTCAGGCGCTCCATCGATTGTTCTGCCAGAAAAAAAGGAGAAGAAAGAATAACAGCCCAATGGACGGATTGGGCTGTTTTTTTCATACACTGTGATTGCATATAGTGTTTTTGTGATGAACGTTTTGTTGTTACGAAACAGACAGTCTTGTCCTTGCATCATTTTCATCGGTGATATAGGTCACGTCTTCAAATCCACATTCAACTGCATTCTTGTATAGCCATTCGAGTGTTCCCTTATTTTTGCAATAGATCGTGACATAGGAGCAATCGGCCACTAAAAGAACAAGCTCGCATTGGCTTTCAATAAATTCTTCATAGGTCTTAATATGAGACAATGTCCCTTTTGGATATGCTTGTAAATCGGCGAAAATCATATAATACGTCTTGTTTTCAATGAGGTGTTTGAGTTCTATACCGTCCATTTCTGTTTTACCTTCAGGAAAAAGTTCTTCATCTTTTTGGCCATCAACTAGTATATTCGAGTCTTCGGTATCGATTCGCCAGCTGAATTTGGTGATGTCGATCGGTTTTAGCACTTCTCCAAGGAAGACTCCGTATTCATTTGGAATGGTAAAAGTCATTCCTCTTTTCAAAAAACAACCTCCTAACTCTTTGTGGTAATTATTCATTGGCTGCGATGCTTAGCCTTTTTTTATGTGATCTGTTCATCTTATCCTAATTAACCACTTGATTCCATACGGATCACGTGCCATGATAAATGTTCATTGTTTTCCTTTTCTGAATAGTGGAAGCTATCCTGAAGACTGATTTTTCACGATCGTCAGTTATGAAAGTGAGAGGAGGATTTGATTGATATGAAGAACATTCATGTAAGCGGATTTTGTTTTTTGGTATTTGCCATTGTATTTAGTGCTAAGTATATGTCAGCATCGATATTATTAGCTGGGAGTGACAGTTTGAGTGTCGACTTATTTAGAGGGATGTTTGACATGATTCCACTAGAAGTAACAGTTGTGTATCTCCTTTTTTTCATCATGGGTATTCTTTTTTTAGTTTTAGGATTGAAAGAGAAGCATAAGCAGTAACAGTAGACAAGTGATGACCGGGGAAATGTTGATACATATCAAAAGGAGAAGCAAGCGGTATCGCTAAACTTCTCCTTTTATTTATCGACGTTTCCGCTCGGCTCTTTCCCACGCCCTTAAATGAGGGTAAGGATCAAACGACCATTCAGTTCGTCCATTGTCTTTATACATGCCATAATGAAGGTGTGGCGGGAATTTTCCTGCTGTGCCAGGTGGACCGTAACCGGAGCTTCCGACTGATCCGATGACTTGACCAGGTTCTACAATCTGCCCAGCTTTGAGTCCTTTTGCAAAGCCATTTAAGTGGGCAAAATAATGATAATGATTGTGAATATCTCGAATGCCGATCCGCCAGCCGCCAAAGCGGTTCCAGCCTTTCATTTCAATCACGCCGTACGATGTCGCACGAACAGGAAGACCATAATGAGCAAACAGATCAGTGCCCTCATGAATTCTTCTGCCTCCAAAGCCTCTCGCATCACCCCATGTACTCCTGTAGCTGTAGTCAGCGCCAACCGGAAGAGGAAACGCATGCTTTCCAAGGTCAAGATGGCCGTAATGCTTATAGAGCTTCATAAAAGATGAAATGATTCCAACGGTTTGATCACGTCCGTAATAATCCCACAGCGCAATTTTTAATTGATCGATGCTGCTGCCGTAATGGAGCAAGTATTGAGCAAACGTGAACAGGACATCTTCATCGTTATCGATTTCCGCTTTTCCATCCCCATTACCATCAAGCCCAATACCGTCAAAAACTTTAATGCTTAATGGAGAGGTATCCTGCTTATTGGGATTTTCTGGTCCCATCCACATTTCCCGGGGAATGTAGATGCCAATCACACCTGTTTGTTTTGGTAAATCTCTTCTGCTTTTGCGTATATTGTGTTCATACTGATCAACCGCAGCAAGTACATACCACGGGACCTGTGTGGTGATGGCGATCTTTTCATACAGTGCCATTCGCTGTTTTAATTCATCAGGCTGTTTGTTTGCCCCTTGTGCATGGACTGATGCGGGAATCATTGAAAGAGCGATGATGATCGCTAAAACCACTTTCACAAACGTCCATCTCCTTTCTTCGAACATCTCTCTACCGTTTAGTGTGGTTTGATCACGTTATTTCATAAGAAGAAAATGTTAGTAATTTTCTTCTGTTATTTTAGGAGTCTTTTGGGTATTTTTGCAGCTCATTCCCTTGTTGTTCAATCTGTACTATGTTAAAGTGTCTAAAGAAAAGGCCTTAGGCCGAAGATTCAATTTTTTGCGGCAACAGCTGCATCCATCGTATATAGCAGGAAGATGATTGTATATGCACCTTTAACGAATTCATATGGAGATGATGGAATTGGCAAAGAAGGAAGAGCACGTAAGAAAACCGGACTGGCTTAAAATTAAGCTGAATACGAATGAAAACTATACCGGTTTGAAAAAAATGATGCGGGAAAACAACCTGCATACCGTTTGTGAGGAAGCGAAATGTCCGAATATTCACGAATGCTGGGCAGTGAGAAGAACTGCTACATTTATGATCCTCGGATCTGTTTGTACGCGCGCATGCCGTTTCTGTGCGGTGAAAACCGGACTTCCTACTGAGTTAGACTTGCAAGAGCCAGAACGCGTGGCAGATTCAGTGGCTTTGATGAATTTAAAGCACGCTGTGATAACAGCGGTTGCAAGGGATGACCAAAAAGATGGCGGAGCAGGCGTATTTGCTGAAACTGTTCGTGCCATTAGAAGAAAAAGTCCATTCACAACAATTGAAGTTCTCCCTTCAGACATGGGTGGCAATTATGATAATTTGAAAACGTTAATGGATACACGCCCTGATATTTTAAATCACAATATTGAAACAGTACGCAGGTTAACACCAAGAGTTCGTGCACGGGCTACATACGATCGTTCATTGGAATTCTTGCGTCGTGCAAAAGAAATGCAGCCTGACATTCCAACGAAATCAAGCATTATGATTGGACTCGGTGAAACGAAGGAAGAAATCATCGAAGTTATGGATGATCTTCTTGCCAATAACGTCGACATCATGGCAATTGGTCAGTATTTACAACCTTCGAAAAAGCATTTGAAAGTGCAAAAATACTACCATCCAGATGAGTTTGCAGAGCTGAAGGAAATTGCCATGTCAAAAGGCTTTAGCCACTGTGAAGCTGGACCGCTTGTCCGTTCTTCTTATCATGCAGACGAACAAGTAAACGAAGCGTCTAAGAAGCGTCAGGCGCAAGCATAACAAAAAAACGCCAGAGCTCTCTGGCGTTTTTTCTCGTATTAATTTTGGCCGTAAGGTGCGTTTCGTCTCATGGTCCGATCGGAATTCGTCATGCCATTGGCATCTTCTTTCGTTGAAATATCTCCGCCTTGAGGAGAGTATTTCATTTGTTGAATCGTTTTCGTTAAAATTTGATCAAAATCACGTGAGTTGGTTTGAAGACGTGAAAAATTGGCAATGGATTGAAAGTGCTCTGGGTTATCAGAGACGTACACATGATAATAACGAGGGAGAACAGAAACCGCTGTTTTTTTCACTTGATCGGCTGATTCATCTCGGTTTTTGTTGCCTGTTCGATACACAATAAGGGCATCCTCGTCTGTGACAAGTGTTGCTGCATCCTTTATATTTGGCAGCTGAATGGCTAAACTTGTAATCACGTGGGCAAGATGCTCACGATTTAAAGCAGGGGTTCTTTCCTTCTGATCGGTTACTTGCTGGCGCTGATAACGAACATAGCCTGCTCGATTCGTATCTGCTTCTGGCATGTTGGAATTATTTCCTTCATGACGATCAGACAGGCGAATTGTCTTACTGGAAGAATCTTCATCCACTTGCCGGTTCATGCCGGATTGAAAGCCGCACCCGCCTAAAAGCATGCATAGGAGAATAGTGGCTGTCAGTTGTTTCATCATAAATGTGACCTCCTTTTTTCTTTAGCTTCGGCTAAATCGGAAAAAACATGCTTTAGCAATTGATGGAGTTGTTCCAATGAATTATCATTAAAGGTGGATCGTTTAAAAAGAGGTGAGAAGATGATCGTCATTCAGAATGCTACCTTTGATCTTGTCAGAGAAATCAAAGACGGCTTTGATGAGGAAGCGTTTAAAGCAAGGTACTCAGATATTTTAAATAAGTATGATTATATTGTGGGGGATTGGGGCTATAACCAGCTTAGGCTGAAGGGGTTCTTTGATGACCAAAACCAAAAGGCCACATTCGATACAAAAATCAGTACACTCGATGAATACATTTATGAATACTGTAATTTTGGCTGTGCCTATTTTGTCTTAAAGCGGATTAGAAAATAACGCAAAGGGGGCGTCATGATGTATTTCGTAGACAGAAAGAAGATTGAAGAGACATTACGTTTTTTTGAGGAGCAATATAATTTGATGCGCAGTCATCAAACATGGTCAAGCCCTTTAGAAAAAAAAGCGCTGGAACGAATTGTTCATTTGCTCGTCGAATGTATTCTTGATACAGGAAATGATATGATTGACGGCTTTATCATGCGGGACCCAGGAAGCTATGACGACATCATGGATATTCTTGTGGACGAAAAAGTTGTACCAACAGAAGAAGGCACTCACCTGAAAAAACTGGTCTCGTGCCGTAAAACACTTGTTCAGCAATACCAAGAAGTGGTTCATCACGATTTGTTGCAGGTCATCAGTGAGGTAGAACAGGCGCTGCAAGTCTTCCCGAATCGAATTCGCACTTACTTGGAGCAGGAGCTTGGACCAGTATCAGCGTTTAAATAAACCATTGGAGTTGTAAGCAGCATGAAATACAAAGGCTATTTAATTGATTTAGACGGGACGATGTATAAAGGAACAGAAAAGATCGAAGAGGCGGGGCAATTTGTTCACAAGTTAAATGAGTTGAACATCCCTTATTTGTTTGTCACGAATAACTCTTCACGCACACCGAAGCAAGTAGCAGAGAAACTGGTTTCATTCGATATTCCAGCAACGGAAGAACAAGTCTTTACAACAAGTATGGCGACGGCAAACTATATCGCAGAACAAAAGAAAGATGCCTCGGTGTATGTGATCGGAGAAGAAGGAATTCAGCAGGCCATCGAAGAAAAAGGCTTGTCGTTTGCTCAAGAAGACGCTGATTTCGTTGTCGTTGGAATAGACCGCGGTATTACATATGAAAAACTAGCGGTAGGAGCCATTGCGATCCGTCAAGGTGCACAATTTGTTTCAACAAATGGAGATATTGCCATTCCGACAGAAAGAGGGCTGTTACCTGGAAATGGATCGTTAACATCTGTGCTGACGGTTACGACAACAGTGCAGCCAACATTTATCGGGAAGCCAGAGTCTATCATTATGGAACAGGCCATGCGGGTGCTCGGGACAGATGTGTCAGAGACGCTCATGGTGGGCGATAACTATGATACCGATATTATGGCAGGGATGAATGCAGGGATGGATACACTGCTTGTCCATACAGGCGTCACGACAAAAGAGCTGCTTCAGAAATATGACAAACAGCCAACCTATGTCATTGATTCATTATCTGAGTGGATTGAACGATTATCTTAATGAAAAGAGGACAAGCGTCAGACGCACGTCCTCTTTTGTGTTTTATTCTGCATTTCTCGCACTATGTGCCAGTCTACTTGATGCTGCCGCAGCAATAGCACCGACAATGTCATCTAAAAAGGTGTGGCATTCGCCTGAGGATTTATCGTTGAGTTTCCCAAGAATCCCTGGTTTTTCTTTGTCGATATATCCGTAATTCGTAAAGCCGATGGAGCCATAAATATTAACGATGGCAAAGGATAAAATTTCATCAACCCCATATAGACTTTCATCTGTTTCAAGAATGGATTGCAGCGGTTCTGTCAGCTTTTTTTGCTCAGCGAGAACATCTAGTTCAACGCCTGTTAAGATGGCATTTTGGACTTCACGTTTTGCGATGACACGTTCCACATTGTGGATGCACTCTGTCATGTCTAAGCCAGGATGATATTTTTCCTGTAAAAAGAAGACAAGGTCTGCTATATCTTGAATGGTTACGCCTCGTTCTTGTAAACGGCGTCTTGCTGTTTTTTCTACTTCGTTCATCTCATGATGATGCGGCATGTTCCTCACCCAATCCTCGTAATTTGTCCACAACGTGTGAAATAGCTTCGGATAGTAAATAGTATTCATAAATCCCTCAACCTGCGACTACGATATGATAAGAGACTGATTTTATGAACGCAGGTGAAATCATGAAAGAAACCATTTATCACACATTTGGTATTGATGTGCGTCAATTTATGCCATATGGCAGTTATCAGAGCTTTCAAACGGCGAAAGCTCTCTTCATCATTGTTCCCGTGTCTCATTTGCGAGAAGAAGAACTCACAGAGCTTTATCATATCAGTCAGTATTTACTGAATGACGGTGACCCATACGTTGCCGTGTTTGAATTAACAAACGAAGAGAAACCGACTTTTACCCATGGAAAAGAACTGTACGCTCTATTAAAGGCAGCACCGCGGGTTACAAGCCGTTCATTTCAGCACGCATCAGAGCTGGCGGCCTTTCATGTCAGGGGGAGAGGGTTTCCTTATGAGGTGTCTGAAACAAAACGTGTCGGAGCTTGGAAGGAATTATGGGCAAAACGGTTAGACCAGCTGGAAGGCTTTTGGATGCAGCAAATGCATCAAAAACCACTTGAACGATTTGAAAAGAAATTCATTGAATCCTTTCCGTATTATCTCGGATTAACGGAAAATGCCATTCAATATTTAGTGGATACAGAGCTTGATGATGAACCAAAAGAATGTGATTCAGGAACTGTTTGTCATCAGCGCTTTTCACGTATGACCTGGCCACATGAGCAGCCGCTTCGTTTACCTGTAGATTGGGTATTTGATCATCCAACAAGGGACATCGCAGAATATTTAAGAGAAACCTTTGTCCAGCATAAGGAGGATTTAATTGAAGAGGGATTTTCCTTTTTGCAGCAATATGAGCAGGTTACGCCTCTTTCATCATTTTCAAAGCGTCTGCTGTACAGCCGTCTTCTGTTTCCGCTTCATTATTTTGAAATTGTCGAAGGTTATTATATGTCAGGAGAAAATGAAAAATCTTATTATGAAGAACGATTAGATTATGTTTTAAATGATGCGAACCGCTACGAATATTTTCTCAAGGTGTTTCAAGAATTGAGTGCCATGCGCAGCGGTGGGCATCTCATTCCTCCTGTTGGATGGATTCATCAATCCGCTGATTTGAAGTTTCAGTGAACAGACGAAACGTCTCTTTTCTCTTGAGGCGTTTTTCGTTATGCTTAAAGAAATCAACCAAAGGAGTGTTCTTCTTGACGAAACCTTATGTTTATATCACAAGAAAGCTTGATGAAACAACACTTACACCATTAAAAGAAGTCGCTCATATTGATATGTGGACGAGCGAGGATGAGCCGTGTCCAAGAGAAGAGTTAGAAAAACAAGCGGCTCAAGCAGATGGGCTGCTCACGATGCTGTCAGATCAAGTAGATGAGGCACTTTTATCAAATGCTCCAAATCTAAAAGTGGTCGCGAATCTCGCGGTCGGCTATGACAATATTGATCTAAAGGCAGCTAAAAAGCACGGGATCACGGTATGTCATACACCGGACGTCTTAACAGAATCGACGGCTGATTTAGCCTTTGCGCTTTTGATGGCGTCAGCAAGACGAATTGTCGAAGCGAGTGATTGGATTAAGGATGGGAACTGGACAGGCTGGGGGCCGCTTCTTCTAGCCGGTGCTGATGTTCATCATAAAACGTTAGGGATTGTCGGAATGGGCAGTATTGGAACCGCACTGGCCAAGCGGGCAAAAGGTTTTGATATGAATGTTCTGTATCATAATCGTTCAAGAAAGCCAGAAGCAGAAGCGCAACTAGGTGTGACCTATGCCGCATTTGATGAGCTGCTTACGCAGTCTGATTTCATCGTTTGTTTGACGCCTTTAACGCCTGAAACGAAAGAAATGTTTAATAAGAAAGCATTTGAGCAGATGAAGAACACGGCTTACTTCATCAACGTTTCCAGAGGGCAGACGGTAGATGAAGATGCTTTATATGATGCTGTCACGACAGGAAAAATTGCAGGAGCAGGTCTGGATGTATTTAGCAAGGAACCAGTCAGCCCAAATCACCCGTTAACGACATTACCAAATGTGACAGTGCTTCCTCATATCGGAAGTGCAAGTGTTGAAACGAGAAAAAACATGATGCAATTATGTGCTGAAAATATTGCGCTTGTCCTGCAAAATCAACAAGCCAAAACGCCAGTTCAGGCGTAATCTCAAGCTTCCCGGCTTCGGGAGCTTTTCTCACAAAAATATTTTGAAAATATAGAATCTTGATATAAATAGCTGTTAAGCGGTTTCATTCTCATATTCTCTTATTTTATTACCTTGTCAAAATGAGGATACCCCTTTATAATGTGTGTACATTGAATGTCTGTGTTAGGTTAACAAATGTCTTTTTAGAGAGGACATTTACGGAGAAAGGTGGAATTTCAGGTGAAGGCAATTCGAGTTGGACTACTAGGATTAGGAACAGTGGGGAGCGGTGTCGTTAAGATTATTCAAGATCATCAGGATAAATTAATGCACCAGATCGGCTGTCCGGTATTAATACAAAAAGTGCTTGTGAGCAATCCCGAAAAAAAAAGAGATGTGGATGTGGCAAGAGAGGTCTTCACAACTGAAGTATACGATGTGATTCGAGATCCAGAGATCGACGTCATTATTGAAGTGATGGGCGGCATTGAAGAGACAAAACAATATTTAATAGATGCACTAAATGAGAAGAAGCATGTCATTACAGCCAATAAGGATTTAATGGCGCTATATGGCACAGAGCTTTTACATGTAGCAAAAGAAAACGGCTGTGACCTTTACTATGAAGCAAGTGTCGCAGGTGGGATTCCAATTTTGCGTACACTAGAGGAAGGTTTAGCCTCTGACCGCATCACAAAAATGATGGGAATCGTGAACGGGACAACGAACTTTATTTTAACAAAAATGAATGTCGATAAAAGCGCGTATGAAGATGTATTAAAAGAAGCGCAGGATCTTGGCTTTGCAGAAGCAGATCCGACGGCGGATGTAGAAGGACTGGATGCGGCAAGAAAGATGGCCATCCTGGCAAGACTCGGCTTTTCCATGAATGTAGACTTAGAGGATGTGAAAGTGAAAGGCATCTCTGACATCTCGGACGAGGACATTAATTTCAGTAAACGTTTTGGCTATACAATGAAGCTGATTGGAATTGCCCAAAGGGACGGAGAGAAAGTGGAGGTCAGCGTACAGCCAACTTTACTTCCTGATCATCACCCGTTATCTTCCGTCAACAATGAATTTAATGCTGTCTATGTTTACGGAAGTGCTGTCGGAGAAACGATGTTTTACGGACCTGGAGCAGGCAGCCTGCCAACGGCAACAGCTGTAGTCTCAGATTTAGTCGCTGTTATGAAAAACATGCGTCTTGGTGTGAATGGCAGTGGATTTATTGCACCGCAATTTGAGAAGAAAATCAAATCATCATCCGAAGTATTTGCTCAGCAATTTTTAAGAATACATGTGAGAGATCAAGTCGGAGCTTTCTCCCGCATTACATCGATTTTTTCTGAAAGAGGCATCAGCTTTGAAAAGATCCTTCAGCTTCCTGTCAAAGGGCATGATGAGCTGGCTGAAATTGTGATTATTACACATCAGACATCAGAAGAAGATTTCTCAAATATCCTGCAAACATTAAACGATCTCGACGTGGTGGTTCAAGTGAAGAGCACGTACCGAGTAGAAGGGAACGGTTTAAGCTGATGAAGTGGAATGGACTCATTGAAGAATTTCAAGAATTCTTACCAGTAAACGAACAAACACCTAAACTAACATTAAATGAAGGAAACACACCGCTGATTCATCTCGCAAAGCTATCTGAAAAGCTTGGGATTGAACTTCATGTGAAAACAGAAGGCGTCAACCCTACAGGTTCTTTTAAGGATCGCGGGATGGTCATGGCCGTCGCAAAGGCAAAAGAAGAAGGCAATGATACGATCATGTGTGCATCGACAGGGAATACGTCTGCAGCAGCAGCAGCTTATGCGGCGCGCGCTGATATGAAATGTATTGTCATCATTCCAGATGGAAAAATTGCCTTCGGTAAGCTGGCGCAGGCTGTCATGTACGGAGCAGAGATCATTGCCATTGACGGTAACTTTGATGATGCGCTGAAAATTGTCCGCAGCATCTGCGAAAAAGCACCGATTGCACTTGTTAACTCCGTCAATCCATACCGAATTGAAGGACAAAAAACAGCGGCATTTGAAATCTGTGAGCAGCTAGGCGGCGCTGCGCCGGACGTACTGGCGATTCCTGTTGGAAATGCGGGGAATATTACAGCGTACTGGAAAGGCTTCAAAGAATATCATGAGAAAAAAGGCACGGGACTGCCAGTCATGCGTGGTTTTGAAGCAGAAGGAGCTGCAGCCATCGTTAGAAATGAAGTCATTGAGCAGCCAGAAACAGTCGCAACAGCCATTCGCATCGGAAACCCTGCAAGCTGGAAGCAAGCTGTAGCAGCGGCAGATGAATCAAACGGGAAAATTGATGAAGTGACAGATGAAGAAATTCTTCATGCCTATCAATTGATCGCACGTGAAGAAGGTGTGTTTGCAGAGCCAGGCTCTTGTGCATCAATTGCAGGTGTACTCAAACAAGTGAAATCTGGAGAAATTAAGCCAGGCAGTAAAGTCGTCGCTGTACTGACAGGAAACGGATTAAAAGATCCGAATACGGCGATTGATATTTCACACATCAAACCGGTCACGCTGGATGCAGATGAAGATCAAATTCTGGAACATTTAGAAAAGGCCGCACGCGTATGAGTAACGCCTCCATGCTTTTTTCAATCACAGTACCGGGAAGCACTGCCAACTTAGGACCAGGCTTTGACTCAGTCGGAATGGCGCTCAGCCGCTATTTAAAGCTATCGGTCTATGACCATGATAGCTGGCTGTTTGAAGCAGAAACAGATGTCGTGTCTGGTATTCCATCAGGCACCGATAACCTGATCTACCAAACAGCTAAAAAGGTCGCAGATGACTTTGGAAAAACACTCCCGCCTGTTCATGTCAAAGTGTGGAGTGATATTCCATTAGCAAGGGGGCTGGGCAGCAGCGCTGCTGCCATTGTCGCCGCTATTGAGCTCGCCAATCAGTTGCTTGAATTAAAGATGACCGATGATCAGAAGCTCTTTTTTGCAAGTGAGGTAGAAGGTCATCCAGATAATGCGGGTGCCTCTTTATTCGGTGGTTTACTCATCGGTCTTCATGAAGAAGACAAGACACATGCCGTTAAAGTACAGCATGTGGATGTAGATGTCGTCGTCGTGATTCCTTTTTATGAAGTGCTCACAAAGGATGCCCGTGATGTCCTGCCAGAGGATTTTTCCTATAAACAGGCCGTAAGTGCGAGTGCAGTGAGTAACGTCCTTGTCGCCGCCTTAATGACGCAGAACTGGCCGCTTGTAGGGGAAATGATGAATAAAGATTTATTTCATCAGCCATACCGCACGATGCTTGTCCCAGAGTTGTCCAAGGTGGAGCACGTTGCTTCATTAAAAGGCGCGTATGGAACGGCATTAAGTGGTGCTGGGCCGACTATTTTGACCTTAGTGGAAAAAGGGAAGGGAGAAGCGCTGAAAAAGCAGCTTGCTCAAAATTTCCCGCATTGTGAAGTGGATGTGCTGACGGTGCCGGTAGAAGGTGTCGTCGTCGAGCATCATTCTGTGAATCAAATGAAGAACGTGCTGTGAAGACGCACGTTCTTTTTCTTGTTTTTCATAACAAAAGCAGGGATTATTATTTAGAGAAGCGAACTATTTTTTGATACATAAAAGGGGGCGATCTATTGATGAAGAAATTGATAACAGCAGAGGATTTAACACAAATCGTGTCTGTTTCTCATCCAGTTTATTCACCAGATGGAAAAAAGGCTGTTTTTACAAAAGTAACGGTGAATGAAAAAAAGGATGATTACAATATTCATTTATGGGTTCGAGATGAAGAGACAGGGGAGCTGTCTCAATGGACATTTGATGATGGGAAGCATCATCAGCCAACATGGTCAAAAGACGGAAAGCAGCTTGCGTTTATTTTGCAGAAGCCAAAGGAAGTCCCTCAGCTCGCACTTATTCAGAGCGATGGCGGCGGAATTCGTACCTTAACGAATATTCCTTACGGCGTCTCTCAACCTGTATTTTCACCGGATGGAGCTTTTATTTATGCAGCGGTCTCATTAAAACAAGAAGAATCTGTTCATGATGAAAAAAAGGAAGAGTGCGATGACTTTGCTCCGGCCGTATATGATGATTTGACTTATAAAGCAGATGGCAGAGGCTTTTTAGACGGGCGTCTGACGCAAATTGTAAAAATCGATGTCCGTTCCGGCGAGGTAGAGGTGGTTACGAGTGAGCCCCATCATCATGTGAATCATGTCATCTCTCCTTGCGGGAAGTGGCTTGCGTATATTCAATCAAATCCTCAGACGTTTTACATAAGTGATATCTGTCTCCTTTCCTTAGAGGACGGTACATCCAAGAAAATCACCCAATCAACAGGCGCTTACACGACTGTATCATTTTCTCCAAATGGAGAAAGCCTTTTGTACATTGGACACGAACGTGAATTTGAAAATGCGACCATCCTGTCATTGTGGCTGCATGACCTGAAGGAGAAAAAGACCGTTCAATTGTCAGAAATGCTCGATATGTATGTAGGAAACTGTATGGCAGGGGATAGTGTTATAGGTGAGGCCAATCAGCTTCCACAATGGACAAAGGATAGTCAGGGGTTTTATGCGCTTGTTTCTGATCAAGGGAGTACCGGAATTTATTATTTCTCTATTGAAGGCTTAGCCTATCCCGTTCGTTTAGAGGCAGAACATGTGACGAATTTCAGTCTTCATCCAGACGAATCAAAAATGCTGATCAGCCGTCTTTCATCTGTCTCGCCTAGTGAACTGTATGAGCTGACTTTAGGGGAATCCTCACTCAAGCAAATCACGTTTGAGCATGATGACTTTCTAAAGGAACATGTCATATCCGAACCTGAACCAATTTCTTTCCAGTCAAAAGAAGGAGACGTTGTACATGGCTGGTTTATGAAGCCTGCTCAGATGGAAGAGGGGAAGACATATCCACTAATCTTAGAAATTCATGGAGGGCCGCATGCGATGTACGGTCATACGTATTTTCATGAATTTCAAATGCTCGCCGCTGAAGGGTATGCGATTGTGTACATCAATCCTCATGGCAGTCATGGGTACGGACAGATGTTTACAAACCGTGTAAGAGGCAGCTATGGTGATGTTGATTATGAGGATGTCATGCTGGCTGTTGATCATGTGCTCGAAGCCTATGATTTTCTTGATGAAACAAGGCTTGGCGTAACGGGCGGAAGCTATGGCGGTTTTATGACCAACTGGATTGTCGGACAGACAGACCGTTTCCGTGCAGCTGTTACACAGCGTTCCATCTCGAACTGGATTAGCTTTTATGGCATCAGTGATATCGGTTATTTCTTTACAAAATGGCAGATTGATGGGGATATTTATGACTCTGTTGATAAGCTATGGGATCGTTCGCCGCTAAAGTATGTAAAACAGGTGAATACACCGCTTCTCATCCTGCACAGTGATGAAGACTACCGCTGCCCAGTCGATCAAGGAGAACAGCTTTTTGTGGCATTAAAGGAGCTTGGAAAAGATACGAGATTAGTCAAGTTTCCTAAGGCTTCTCATGATTTATCGAGAAGCGGCCACCCTGGGCAACGTATTCAAAGACTGACCTTTATTCAAGAATGGTTTAGAGAGAAGTTATCCTAATTAAAAAACGGCCCAGTATGGGCCGTTTTCATGTCATATATGAATTAGAAAACCTGTTCAACTTCTACAACGCCAGGTACTTCTTCTAATAATGCGCGCTCAATACCGGCTTTCAATGTAATGGTTGAACTTGGGCAGCTGCCGCATGCACCAAGAAGGCGTAATTTCACAATGCCATCTTCAATGTCTACAAGCTCACAGTCTCCACCATCACGTAATAGAAATGGACGAAGTTTGTCCAGTACTTCCTGTACTTGGTCTTTCATTTCGACTTCAGTCATTAGATATAATCGCTCCTTTCACAACATATCACCATTATATTCATCTGGACGATAAAAATCTATTGATTGGTTTCAAAGTTTCCTTCTCATTATAGCACAATCTCATCTTGAAACAAAAAGTGATTTTGACTTTTTTCATACAGAAAATTCAGCTAAAATAAAGAAAGAATGGGGGGCTTGTCAAATGAACAAAACCGTTGACCTTTATGTATATGGAAGAGATGTCCTGTGCGCTAGCTGCGTGAATCTGCCTTCTTCAAAAGATACATTTGAGTGGTTAGATGCAGCATTAAAACGAAAATATCCAAATCAGCCGTTTCGCATCACATATATCGATATTGAGCACCCGCCTGAAAACGAACGCCAAAAAGAATTATCTGAACGAATTCTTGATGATGAATTCTTTTATCCGCTTGTCCTTGTTGAGGATGAAATTGTAGGAGAGGGCAATCCGAAATTAAAAGATATTTATCAAGAAATGGAGAAATACGGGTACGAAGAGAGCAGTGAATGAGCTGTTCTTTTTTTAGAAAAAAATAGAACAAACGTTCCTTTTTGGGTTGATTTAGAACGTTTGTTCGCATATAATGAGATGAAAGGAGCGTGAGCATCATGAATTATTTACTAAAACAATCTCTTCATCAACAAATACCGATTGATATGATTTATATGAAGAAAAATGGAGAGTGCTCGAAACGAAAAATCATTGTACATCGTCAAACTGAACAGTTCATACAAGCGTATTGTTTATCGAAGAAGACGATCAGAACGTTTCGTAAAGACTGCATCCTTGCGCTTGCTCCTATCAAAGTGAACCATCCATCAGCACATGCCGTTTCATAATAAAAGCTCCTTCATTAGAAGGAGCTTTGAGAAAAAATTCACATCATTTTATCCATTGTGGTGCTTGTACATCCAAAGAAGTCCAGATTTTAAGAGTCTTGGAACACGACCAACAAGCGGGCGATCCGCTACTAAGCCAAAGCCGGCTTTTTTCCCTAAAGAGCCGAGTACGCCTTTTAACTTAAACTGCGGGTAAGCCTCAGGAAGCGGCTCGTTCTTCCAGCGTTTCTGTAGAGATTGCACAATTTGCTCTGCCTGTGCCTCGGCAAGCTGTGCACTTGGTGCGTGCGGCAAGCTTGCGCAGTCACCTACGACATAGACATGCTCATCTCCAGGGAGATTGTGATGAGGAGTTAAGACGACACGGCCTTGGGCGTCTTTTTCAACATCCATATCTCGAACGACTTTACTTGGCTGAATTCCTGCTGTCCACACGATGACATCTGCTTCAATGGCATCGTTATGGTTGTACACAACTCCTTCTTCAACCTTCGTAATATTGGCGCAATTAATGATCTTTACATCATTTTCTTCAAACCATTTTTGTACATATAAACTTAATCTTTTTGGGAAACTGGAAAGAATCAGTTCTCCGCGGTCAAAAAGAATGATGTTTAAATCAGAACGGCTTTCACGCAGTTCACTGGCCAGCTCTACCCCGCTAAGTCCAGCACCGACGATACCAACCGTTGCACCTGCACTCAAATTGTTTAATTTGTTATACGTATGTCTTGACTGATCAATGGTTTGAATGCTGTATGTATGTTCTTTCGCACCAGGGACATTGTGATACTTGTCCTCACAGCCGAGTCCGATTACCGTATCATCATATGGAAGCGGTTCACGGTCGCTAAATAAGATCTGTTTGTTTTCAATATCAATTTTTTCTACTTCCCCGTATTGAATATCCAGCTTCGGATGCTCTGGAAAAGATACTCGAATGTGATGATCAGAGATCGTTCCAGCAGCAAGTGCATAATATTCTGTTTTTAAACAGTGGTAAGGATTTCGATCAATTAATGTGATAGTAACATCATCAGGTAATTGATTTGGCAATAAGCGGTGGAGAACCCGCATATTCCCGTAACCTCCGCCGATCAAGACTAAATTTTTCATGACGATTCTCCTTTTCCCCATAGACATTGAAAAACACTTATACTAAAAAACTTTAAGTTAAAATACCAAATAAAATTATATCTAATTTACTGTGAAACCACAATAATTGTTTCAAAATAACCTACATATTCATTACTTAGTCCTAAATAGTAAAACATTTTACGGGGAATAGGCGTAACGATTTATTGAAGCTCATGTTTTGACTAATAGAAGGAATTTCGGTAGGATAGTAAGGCAAATGTGAGGTGAAGCACAGTGTTTCCACTGATCGAATTTTGTGTAAGTAATCTTGCACAAGGGTCTCAAGAAGCAAAAGAGAAACTTGAAAAAGACCCAAACTTAGATGTAATGGAATACGGTTGTTTAAGCTACTGCGGCAAATGCATGGACTCCCCATTTGCCCTTGTGAATGGAGAATTTGTTTCTGGAGAAAATGCAGAGCAGCTAGTTGAGCGTATTTATGCTTTTATAGAGGAAAACGACATGTTTTAAATGCACCACATGGGTCATGAGGTGCATTTTTTTCATATATTCAGTTTCCGTTTTTTAGGGGAAAATGTAGAAAGCGCATCCAATATGTTATGCTAATAAAATATCATCAAAATGAAGCATCACACGAGAGAAAAAGAGGCATATGCATAATAAAAGCCCTTTGCCATGGCAGCAAAGAGCTTCTATGTATGAAAAACGGGGGATGATAAGATTGTCTCCTGAATCGACTCCTTTTATACTATAAAGAAACAACATTTTTGGAGGACGCTCATGACATCATTTCAATTCACGAAAATGCACGGACTAGGAAACAATTATATATACGTCAATCAGATGAAGGAACAGCTTCCAGAAGAGCAGCTGTCAGAGATAGCGATCCGCGTTTCTTCTGTTTATACAGGTATCGGTTCAGACGGAATGATCCTCATTTGCCCATCAGATGTTGCGCCTGTTAAGATGCGCATTTTCAACAATGATGGATCAGAGGGGAAAAACTGCGGTAACGGTCTGCGTTGCGTTGCTAAATATGTATATGAGCATCAAATCGTAACAGACACAACGTTTAAGATTGAGACATTGTCAGGACTCGTTGAGGCAACCGTTCATGTGCAGGATGGTCACGTTCAGTTAGTGACAGTAGATATGGGGAAACCTCGTTTTGAAAAAGAAGCGATGCCAATGCTTGGTGAACCGGCCAGTACAACGATTAATGAACCGCTTGATTTTGGCACGACGACCTTAAATGGAACAGCTGTTTCAATGGGGAATCCCCATATCGTTTTCTATTTAGAAGACATTGAACAGGCGCCCCTCGATTCGCTTGGGCCAATCATTGAAAAGCATGACATGTTTCCAGAAGGCGTCAATGTAGAATTTGTGGAACGTGTCAGTGAAACGGAACTGCATTTCCGCGTGTGGGAAAGAGGATCAGGGATTACGCAAGCGTGCGGAACAGGAGCATGTGCTGCGGCTGTATCAACGATTGTCAATGGACATGCGAAAAAAGAAACGGATATGACCGTTCATCTAGCTGGCGGAGACCTCATCATTCGCTGGAAAGACAATGACCATGTGCTGATGACAGGACCTGCTGAAACAATTTGTGACGGCACATTCTATCTCTAAACCATTTATTTGAGAAAAGGCAACATCACGTTTATAATTGAAAAGAAACATCCAGTCAAAAAAAGGAGGGATGATCGTGAGTACACCAGTAACGATTACAGAAGCTGCTGCATTGCAGATTAAAGATATGATGAAAGAACATGAAGAAGAAAATGCGTTCCTGCGAGTGGGCGTAAAAGGCGGCGGTTGCAGCGGTCTTTCATACGGGATGGGCTTTGATCATGAAGTCTCAGAAAAAGACACGCAGTTTGAACAGCAGGGCATCAAGGTTCTTGTCGACTCCGAAAGCCTTGACATCATGAACGGAACCATCATTGATTTCAAACAATCACTAATGGGCGGAGGTTTCACGATTGACAATCCGAACGCGATTGCGTCATGCGGATGCGGTTCTTCTTTTAGAACAGCGACGAATACCGGTACGCCTGAGGAATGCTAAGATTTTATGAATTACATGTCTTCTCGGTAGTTAATGTCTAAAACATTACTATTTGAGGAGGCTTTTTTATGTCTTTGAACAAGCGAGCTAGGAAAAAATCGGTTGGGAAAATGTCCAACCAAAAGGAATATCCAAAATTAACAATGGATCAAGCAATTGACCTGGTTATAGTGGGAAGAGTGCAGAAGGATTCTCGGAGGGATTGGCTATATTTTGTTGCTTGGCTTCAAAAGAACTATGAAATTGAGTGTCCCAAACGATGATATGGTGTCAGGCAAAGCCAAACTTTTCGATAGGTACGTGATTTTGAGAAAATGCCACTTTTGAGTCACCTAATAAATAGATTAGTAAAATTTAAAGCCTATATGATTTTATTTCCTTTATCTTTCCAGACTTTGCAGCACTACTAAAAATATATACATCACAAAAATCAATTTTTAAACCATTCGTTAATAACATCACACCATTTATAGAGGCGAGTTTCCCATGTGTTATTACCTGATAAATTTCAAGAACGTTAACCATTTTTCTGTCCACTTTGTACAAAGTGGAGATTAATTCATGTCGCCCTTCAAGCTTTGTATTATCCTTTAACAGATACCAAATAATCGATTCATCTGCATATTCCTTGATGATTTCAGTTTGCCGCATTAGTACAGCTACTGTAAAATCAATGACTATTTGTTTCCTAGGAGCATTGTCACACCCTTTTGGAATAATAAGCTTCATTTCACCCGAGGAACTGTCCATCTAATTTTAACCTCCTGAAAATTCGTTTTATAAAAACTTCCTGTGAGATAATCTCAATCATTTGTTAAAGATCGAAAGAGACATTTTTAAACTGGTATTGAATTATATCATAAATAACTTATATTCCATTCCATTTCCTAAGATGGGAGAGCTTAAATTGGAAAAACAATGATTAATCAACATCCATATTCAATCCTGCAGCGAATTGAGCATAATGTTTGTTAAAGTCTTTTGCAAACACTTCAACTGAACCGCCAATCATCAGTAACAAGCTCAAACTAATCATGAAACGCTTTATCATCTTTCCACCTATCCTTCATGACGATCTTCTACTTCCTATATCGGCTGAACCAATCAAACCTTCATTGATTCCATTTCTTCTTAAACAATTTGTAAATCGCTCAATTTTGTTACAGCTTGTCCTCACAACTGGCTATTTCCACTCGAAAAGAGTATCATGAGAACCAAACATAAACTGTCATCAGAAAAGAGGTTGCTGAGGTTTGAGTGAACAAATCAATTGCAGGAACTGTCATGAACTGATTCCGTATCGTTCGAAAACATGTCCATCTTGCGGGATAGACAAGCCGCTTCCGAAAAAGGAACGTGTGAAGGATCGGGTGATTTTGGTTGTGGCAGGAATTGTTGTGGTGTTACTTGCTGCAATGGTACTTGGAATGGCGAATGCCTATATTGGGATTTTTAAATAAACAAAAAAGGAGTTCCGCAGATGGAACTCCTTTTTTTGATCCGTTCTTATTTATTTTCAAATAAGCTTGTGGAATGAAGCGGCTGTACACGAGCTTTCGGGTCCATGTAAGCTTTCGCGTTGTTCACAGCAGTTGGTGCTTCACCAAATCCGCTTGCGATTAATTTGACTTTTCCTTCATACGTACAGATGTCTCCTGCCGCATAGAAGCCTTCGATGTTTGTTTCCATCGTGGATTTGACCACGATGGAGTTCTTTTCGATTTCAAGGCCCCATTGTTTGATTGGTCCAAGGGAGGAAACAAAACCGAAGTTGACGATCACGTCGTCCACATCTAGTACTTGTTTTTTATCGCCTTTCACTTCTTCAAGCACAATTTGTTCAATGCGGTCTTCCCCAATGAGCTCAGTTGGCACAAATGGTGTCAGTACATTGACTTTCGAGTTGTGCAAGTTTTCTACACTATGCTCATGTGCACGGAATTTATCACGACGGTGAATAATCGATACTTCTTTTGCGATTGGCTCAAGCATCAGTGCCCAGTCAACCGCAGAGTCTCCACCGCCAAGAACAGCAACACGTCTGCCAGCGAATTGGTTCAAGTCATTGATGAAGTAATGCAGGTTGCTTCCTTCAAATGATTCTGCTGTATCTAGCTCAAGCTTTCTCGGTTGGAATGCACCGTTACCAGCTGTAATGATGATCGTTTTTGAATAATGAACCTCTTGATTCGTAACGAGTTTGAAGATACCGTCTGCTTGTTTTTCAACCGTTTCCACAGCTTGCTCTAAGCAAATGGTTTGATCAAATTTATCCATTTGTTCCTTTAGATTATCAATTAATTCTTGTGCGCGGATTTTTGGGAAACCAGCCACATCATAAATGTATTTTTCAGGGTAAAGAGCGGATAGTTGACCGCCGAGCTGAGGAAGGCTTTCAATGATTTTAACACTTGCCTGTCTCATGCCCCCGTAAAACGCAGTAAACAATCCGACTGGGCCGCCCCCGATAACGGTAATGTCATATACCTTAGAATCTTCTTGCATTCCTTAATCCTCCCAAATGAAAATTGTTATCACTATATCATATCATACCACATATCGTCGTTTGACTTGTTTTGAAAAACTTGTCGTTTTTTGATGCCGATGCTGTGAAAAGGGGAAAAAAGAGAGAAAGACCGTTTATCCTAAGGATTTTCAGTTTAAAGCCTTGAAAAAAGGAACAGAACTCGCTATTATTGTTAAGGGAACTAAATATTAATTTTTTATGAATTTTTGTCGGATACGGTCAAATGCTTTCGTTTTTTGTAGGTGAAAGTTCAGATTTTCACATACTTATTTTTTTGTTTAAATTTCATAAAATGCCGCAAAGCGGTTGAGAATAACGATATGTAATTCTTTATCCGTTTTACAGCAAATTTAAAAAAGGTGGATGTGATTCCAGTGAATAAACCGAAAATCGTTGTATTAGGTGCAGGTTATGGCGGATTAATGACTGTAACAAGATTAACAAAACAGCTTGGCACAAATGATGCGGACATTACTCTTGTGAACAAGCATAATTATCATTACGAAACAACATGGTTACATGAAGCGAGTGCAGGTACTCTTCATCATGACCGTTGTCGTTATCAAATCAAAGATGTGATTAACAGTTCCCGTGTCAACTTTGTACAAGCAACAGTTGAAAGCATTAATAAGGAAGAGAAGAAAGTTGTGACATCAGATGGCGAACTTTCTTATGACTACCTTGTTGTTGCGCTTGGTGCTGTTCCTGAAACATTTGGTATTGCAGGACTGAAAGAATATGCATTCTCAATCTCTAACATCAACTCTGCTCGTCAGCTTCGTGAGCACATTGAACTTCAATTTGCGACATATAATACGGAAGCTGAAAAGCGTCCAGAGCGTCTGACAATCGTTGTCGGCGGTGCAGGCTTCACAGGTATTGAGTTCCTTGGTGAGCTTGGAAACCGTGTACCTGAGCTTTGCAAAGAGTATGATATTGATCAAAAAGACGTGCGTATTATCTGTGTAGAAGCTGCACCAACAGCTCTTCCAGGATTTGATCCTGAATTGATCGACTATGCGATGAACTACCTTCAAGGTAAAGGTGTTGAGTTCAAAATCGGTACAGCGATCAAAGAATGTACGCCTGAAGGCATCATTGTTGGAAAAGACGATGATACAGAAGAAATCAAAGCAGAAACAGTTGTTTGGGCTGCTGGTGTACGTGGTAACCCAATCGTTGAAGAAGCTGGATTTGAAAACATGCGCGGCCGCGTAAAAGTGTCTCCAGATCTTCGTGTACCAGAAAATGAAGATGTATTCATCATCGGTGACTGCTCATTAATCATCAATGAAGAAATTAATCGTCCATACCCACCTACTGCACAAATTGCGATGCAGCAAGGTGAAACAGTAGCGAAAAACCTTGCAGCACTAGTAAAAGGTGGCACGCTTGAAAGCTTTAAGCCAGACATCAAAGGAACAGTTGCTTCTCTTGGTGAACACGACGCTGTAGGTGTTGCGTTTGGTAAAAAACTTCAAGGAACAAAAGCTTCTGCAATGAAAAAAATCATCGACAACCGTTCATTATTCATGGTTGGCGGACCAGGACTTGTTCTGAAAAAAGGAAAATTCAAGTTCTTCTAAACCGATATAGACAAAAACGTGTATCCTTGTGGTACACGTTTTTTAATGTTTGACGGAATATTTTCTCACTTGGTACTGGACAGAAAAATATGTTATGATGAATTATCAGAAAATTTAGATTAAGGAGTGAGCAATATGAATGCGCAAACGAAAGAAAAAAAGTCAACTTGTCAGTATTGTTCAGGAAAAGGATATTTTCAGTTATTGCTCGGCGGATCAGAAACATGTGAGGAATGTAAAGGGACAGGAAAGAAGCATTAATCTTACGGCTTTTCCATTGATTGACTTCATCTCTATTTCCAAGTTAAACTAATGATGGGATATTTGGGGGTGGAGATGAAGTGATCAGTTTACCAGTCGTTATCATTTCAGTTATTTTATTTTTCGTGTTATTCTTCGGCATTGGTTTTTTGCTGAATATGCTGCTGAGAATGTCATGGATTATGGCAATTTTATATCCAATTGTATGCCTTTTCATTATCAATAATCAAAAGATGATTGCTTATGTAAGAGAACCAGGCATTGCTTTTTCCGGGATAGGAGACCGCATCGTTTCTCTTGCTGCCGCAGATATCATTATTTTATTAAGTGGTCTGATTGGTGCCATTGCCTCAGGTTTTGTCATCAATGCTCTTCGTAAAAGAGGCTATCAAATGTTTTAACTCACTTGTCTACACGCAAGTGGGTTTTTTTGTTTCTCCTTTGCATAGTTTCCAATTTGTTTGGAAACAAATAGATGGGTAGAGGAGTGACAAATAGAAATGAAAACATGGATGAAACGATTGTTCATGACAGTTCTGTTTATGCTTGCCTTGATGACAAGCTTTACGGGCATATCTGGCGTAGAACCAAGTGATTTAGCTGCATGGGTGAAAGAGACCGATGCCGGTAAGCACGTATCTTCTTTTTTAAAGCATCCAAAAAGGCAGACGATGGCGGTGAAAAGTGACGATTTGCGTGCTGTTTCTCTCGAAGAAGCATTTAATTGGAACGATTATCCGAAGCAAAAGGTTGTCGCCACAGGTTATACAGCAGGTGTAGAATCAACAGGTAAGACGAAAGAACATCATGCATATGGCATTACATATTCAGGCGTCAAAGTAAAACGTGATTTATATTCAACCGTGGCAGCGGACCCATCTGTCTTTCCGATAGGAACTGTCCTGTTTATCCCCAATTATGGCTATGGTGTAGTCGCAGATACTGGGAAAGCGATTAAAGGTCATAAGCTTGATTTATATTATGAAACGGTTGATGACGTGTATAGAGAATGGGGTAAAAAAGTGCTGGACGTTTATGTGATTAAAAAGGGTGAAGGGACGCTGACAGAAAAAGACTTAAATCAGTTGAATGAAGCGGAATCGATGCAAGTGTTCCGGCAGCAGTTTCAAGCCAATAAAGAATAAAAAAGCTTTGGATCTCAAAAGGTCCAAAGCTTTTTCGTTTCTACATGAAGTAATAATCTAAGATGAGTGTGAGCAAAATTCCTGTTAAGCCGCCGAAGAAGACTTCAATCGGCTTATGCCCAAGAAGCTCTTTCAATTTCTTTTGCTTCTCTTTTTCTTCCGCACTTGGGAAGTTCTTTGCCTCGGCAACAAACCGGTTAAAATCTGTGACCAGTTTGTTTAGGACAGTTGCCTGTTCTCCCGCCTGTCTGCGAACACCTGTCGCATCAAACATCGTAATAATGGCAAAGATGGCGGAAATGGCAAAAATAGATGTTCCTAGCCCGTGCTCTAAAGCAACTGCTGTTGAGAGTGCTGTTACTGCTGCGGAGTGTGAACTTGGCATTCCGCCTGTGCTTGTAATGAGCGACCAATCTAGTCGTCTAGAAATGATAAATTGAATCGGTACTTTTACAAATTGTGCAAAAAAGATGGCTGCAAGGCTGGCAAGCAGCGGAAAATTCGTCAGTACGCTCATGAACAAGAAACATCCTCTCTTTAAGAAAAAATAACGTGCGAAATGATAAAGTATTTACCCTAGTAAGATAAAAAAATGATGGCAGTAAGAACTGTTGCCAAGTCCATGTTCATTATAACATTAAAGAAAGTAGATGTGGAACGAGGAGACCATGGACAGGTTGCTATTGATCGCTGCCGCTTTTTCATGATGCCCTTCCGCGTGCCAAAATATAAATGTTCTTCAAGGGAAGACAGGCTGGCAATGATCGTATCAGCACATAAATTTTGATATAATAGAAGTTCCAATGTGAAATATGGAGTTCATTGAAGGAGCGTGTGATAAATATGTTTTTCTCGACAAATGAGTTGCAACATAAAGATACACTGGCCATCGGACTTTTTCAAAAGAGCCAATTATCAGGAAAAGCAAAAGAAATGGATGAGTTACATGGAGGAAGAATCACTGAATTATTAAAAGAAGGCGATATTTCGTCCAAGCGAAATCAGCTTTCGAAATTTTTCCCATCCCCTGAAACCGGCATTAAACGCATTTATTTTGTCGGGCTTGGGAAGGAGTCAGATTACACGTTTGAAGAGGCAAAGGAAGTGTTTGCGCATTTATTTAAAAAGCTTCATCAAGATAAAAAGCAAGCAGTTTCGGTTTTGCTTGATACATTCACAGGAAAGGATCTGCCTGTTCAAGATGCAGCCCATGCCCTTTCTGAAAGCTGCCTTTTAGCTACATATGAATTACAAGATTTTAAACATAAAACGAATGAACCGGATCGCTTTATCGAATTTGTTTATGCAACGACGGATCATGATGCTGCCGAAATTCAGGCAAGTTTGAAAGTGGGCGAAGTCTACGGACAATCGGTCAATTCGGCTCGTACACTTGTGAATATGCCGCCGAACATGCTCACGTCCTCTGATCTTGCATCCTATGCGGCAGAGCTTGCTTATAAATATGAATTCGAGATTGAAATTTTAGATAAAGAACAAATGGAAGAGCTCGGAATGGGCGGTATTCTAGCCGTTAATAGAGGCTCAACAGAACCACCGAAGCTGATTGTATTGAAATATCAAGGCAAGGAAGAATGGACAGACGTCATCGGTCTTGTCGGTAAAGGCATTACGTATGATACAGGTGGGTATTCCTTAAAGCCAAGAGCAAGTATGGTAGGGATGAAAACAGATATGGGTGGCTCAGCCTCTGTTTTAGGCGCAATGGAAATCATTGGTGAACTTCGTCCAGAGCAGAATGTCATTGCAGTCATCGCCTCAACAGATAATATGGTCTCAGCAGATGCGATGAAGCCAGATGACGTCATTGTCTCACTAAGCGGCAAAACAATCGAAGTGCTTAACACGGATGCAGAAGGTCGGCTTGTTTTAGCAGATGGTGTGACCTATGCGAAGCAGCATGGAGCCTCTGTGCTTGTGGATGTTGCGACATTAACAGGCGGTGTCATTGTGGCACTTGGGAATGAGACAACAGGCGTGATGACAAATAACGATGAACTGTATGCCCAGTTTAAAGAGGCATCAGAAGAATGCGGGGAAATGATTTGGCAGCTGCCAATCACCGAAAAAGATAAAAAACGAGTAAGAAACAGCAAAATGGCTGATCTGAATAACTCACCCGGCCGTGATGGCCATGCGATCATGGCAGGTGCATTTATCGGAGAATTCGCTGAAGACACCCCTTGGGTGCACTTAGATATTGCAGGAACAGCCACGACAGAAAAGCCTTCATGCTTTGGGCCAACAGGAGCAACAGGCGTGATGGTCAGATCATTAGCAACATTTGTGGAACGATTTGAACCGAAGAAATAAAGACAGAAGCTCTGCCAATTGGCAGAGCTTTTTATGTAGGACATACGCCATTTGACGAAGTAAATTTTCTATGGTAACATACGTTGGTACTTTAATTATCTACTACATTAGTAAACTAAAGGATTTCGGAGGTTTCACCATGAATGCAGTTGTTTTAGCGGTTGTTTTAATGTTGATATTAAGCTTGCTGCGGGTCAATGTCGTGATTGCGTTGGCACTTGGCGCTTTAGCGGGCGGACTTGCAGGTGGATTAGGTCTAGGGGGAACAGTTCAAGCGTTCACTGACGGTCTTGGCGGAAATGCGACAGTGGCGATTAGTTACGCACTATTAGGTGCATTCGCAGCCGCACTGACGAAAACGGGTCTTCCTGATGCCATGGTCGAAGGAGCTGTGAAGCTTCTTGGAAAAGAAGGCGATTCAAGAAGAAAAACATTATCAAAAGTGCTCATTATTCTGGTCATTTTGATTGTATCTTGTTTTTCTCAAAACGTTGTTCCTGTTCATATTGCCTTTATTCCGGTCTTAATCCCGCCATTATTAAAGGTGTTTAACGAGCTTCAAATTGACCGCAGACTGCTAGCATGTGTGATGACTTTCGGACTTACTGCACCATATATTTTACTTCCGGTCGGTTTTGGACAGATTTTTCACGGAATGCTTCGTGACAACATGAAAGATGCAGGTTTAACAGTGAATTTAGCAGACATTCCGTATGCGATGCTGATTCCTGTAGGCGGCATGGTTGTTGGCTTGATCGTTTCACTCTTTGTCTATCGTAAGCCAAAAACATATGAGAATCGTGACATTACGGATGTAGAAAAATCAGCATATACAAAAAAGAGCTTATTCTTTGCTGGACTTGCGATCCTTGTATCACTTATTGTTCAGTTATATCTCTCTCAAAGTCTTGGAGTCGAAGGGATGATCTTCGGTGCGCTTGCAGGCTTGCTTGTCTTGTTTGTAACTGGAATGATGAAACGTGATGAAGCAGATGCGCTGATTACATCTGGCATGAACATGATGGCATTTATCGGATTTGTCATGCTTGTTGCAGCTGGATTTGCCAATGTTTTAACGAAAACAGGAGATATTGAATCTCTCGTCAAGGCGTCTTCTCAATTTATCGGAAACAGCCAAAGCTTAGCGGCTATTTTAATGCTATTGGTGGGTCTGCTAGTGACAATGGGCATTGGCTCATCATTTGCAACGATTCCGATTATTACGACGATCTTTGTCCCGCTTTGTTTACACTTAGGATTCAGCCCGATGGCGACTATTGCGATTATTGGTTCAGCTGCGGCGGTAGGAGATGCAGGTTCACCTGCAAGCGACAGTACACTTGGACCAACATCTGGACTGAATATGGATGGACAGCATCACCACATTTGGGGTACATGTGTCCCAACATTCGCCTTTTATAATATCCCGCTCGTCTTGTTCGGCTGGCTTGCGGCAATTATGCTATAAATGAAAAAAGGTTCCTTACTCATATAGAGTAAAGGAACCTTTTTTGATATTAGGAAGCTGTTTGTTCTTTTCGAAAGGATGTGGCTTTTGAAACTGATCGATAAATTTTAGGTGCCAGCATCGCAAGGAGGATGGTCAGCGCGTAGTCTTTTACCATAAACCACATCATGAAGAACCATGTGGTTTGATAAGAGATTGGTGCGTTTAGCCATACATTTAATGCGATGTACGTATAAGTTGTCCCGATCACATACATCACGGTCGTTCCTGCAATGGCTGCAAATAAAAAGCGGCCAAAACCAGGGTTTTGTCTTTTTTCAAGAATGAATCCGGCAAGCCATGCAGCAGGAATGTATGATAACACAAAGCCACCGCTTTTTCCTAAAATAACGCCGAGACCCGCCGAGAACTGTGCGAATACAGGTGCACCAGCGATCCCAACAAGAGCATAGACAATCATGGTCAATGCGCCAAGTCGTCTGCCCAGCAAAAGACCAGCAAGCACACAAAAAAACGGCTGCATCGTAAGTGGGATTCCGCCGACCTGTAAAAATGGCACAATGGATGTGATATTGGCTCCGATAGCCATGAGCGCAGCAAACATCCCGACGAGCACAAAGTCAGCTGTTCTTGTCTTCTTTTGCATGATATTTCCCCCTGTCTTATCTGTACAAATAGATTAAGGGGAAGAGGGTCTTTTGTCAACTCATTTTTATTTTAGGTTAACAATAAAACCCGCCCCTGAAAAGGGCGGGCTAGATATTAAGCTTCGGTCATGGAAGAGGTTTCAAGGGCTTTACTAACAGGCACATAATCATAGCCGAGATCACGAGCGACAGCTTCATAGGTGATATGTCCATTCATCACATTGACGCCTTCAGCAATCGCCTTGTTTTCTTTGATCGCTTTTGCAGCGCCTTTATTTGCAATCTGCAGTGCGTATGGGACCGTGACATTTGTTAAAGCAACTGTCGATGTTCTCGGAACCGCTCCTGGCATATTGGCAACAGCATAATGTAAAATGCCGTGCTTTTCATAAGTAGGCTGATCATGTGTTGTGATATGATCGATTGTTTCCACAATCCCGCCTTGGTCAATGGCTACATCGACAATGACAGAACCAGGCTTCATTTGTTTCACCATTTCTTCTGTGACAAGGGTTGGAGCTTTAGCACCTGGGATGAGAACTGCACAAATGAGCAGGTCTGCCTCGCTCACTGAATCTGCAATGTTAACAGGATTAGACATTAACGTTTTCATTTGATGACCAAACTGATCGTCCAGCTGACGTAATCGTTCCGCATTTACATCAATAAGGGTGACATCTGCGCCAAGTCCGATCGCCATTTTCGCTGCATTTGTTCCAACGACACCGCCGCCAATAATGGTGACTTTCCCTCTCGATACTCCTGGCACGCCGGCGAGCAAAATGCCTTTTCCGCCTTTTGGCTTTTCTAAAAATTGAGCACCAATCTGAGCAGCCATTCTACCTGCTACTTCAGACATTGGCGTTAATAGAGGGAGTGATTTTCCGTCCGTTACCGTTTCATAAGCAATGGCTGTTACACCTTTTTGTTTTAATGCTTCAGCCAAGGAGGGCTCTGCTGCAAGGTGCAAGTACGTAAATAAGATCAGACCTTCTCTGAAATAAGCATATTCTTCAGGTAATGGTTCTTTTACCTTCATAATCATATCAGAAGATGCCCACACATCTTTCGCTTGATCAAGAATCTCTGCACCAACAGATACATAATCGTCATCAGTGAAACCGCTTCCAAAACCAGCGTTCGTTTCAATTAAAATCTGGTGTCCAGCTGAAAGCAATTGAGATGCTGCTCCTGGTGTTAATGCGACCCGGTTTTCATTGTTCTTAATCTCTTTCGGAATGCCGATGATCATATCAATTCCTCCTATGCTTATCTATTGATATTGTATGTCTAGTGTATCCTGAAAGTTTAGAAAATTCTTCGGTTGAATGAAAAAATTAAAAAACGCCTCTTTGTGAAATTTCACAAAGGGACGTTTTTTAGCTTCATATCAAGATAAATGGTCATTTTCTCATTCATGTTTTTTAAATCAATTTCTGCAATGTCCGTAATCCGCTTCAGTCTGTAATTCAATGTGTTGATATGAATATTTAACTGCTTTGCGGCGATATTGGCGTTGCTGTCACAATCAATAAACCGTTCAAGGGTCTCGACGAGGTTGGAATGATGCCTGAGATCGTAATCCTCAAGCTTTGATAAAGAGTAACTGGAATAAGACGATCCCTTTCGTTTTTCAGCAAGCACATCTAAGTATTGATAAATACCCAGTTCAGAAAAGCTGTTTAATTGTTCTGTTTCCACAGGAAAGCGTTCTTTTGTTTTTAAGACGGCCAGTGCTTCTTTATAGGATGGCTGAATATGAGTAATGTGATCGTAAATTCCACCAATGGCCGCTTGAACGTCATGGAGCTGATACCGATCAGACAACTGCTTTAGCATGCCGCTTGTGAATTGTTTAATATCTTGAAGCGGATGTTCTGTTTTTGGCGAGACAAGAATAATGAATTCGTTAAAATCAACAGTCGTTAAAAGCACCTGCACTTGCTGCGTTGTTTCAAGCAGATAGGAGAGCTTCTTTTCCGTATCTTCTGTGAGTTCATCACGAAGGCGAAAAATAATAATCGCATACGTGTCTGGACACCTCATCCCAAGTCTCAAGAAGAGATCAAGCATCTCATCCTTTTCATGAATATGTCCTGTGAGCATCTTCCAAAATAGCTCCTGATTGCGTTCTTCTGTTTTCGTTTTTCGAATTTGTAAATTGAGTAATTTGTTTTTCACGGCATGTGCTGCCATCTTGAGAAGGTCCATTTCTTCATCTGAAAAAGGCTGCGTGGATTCAATTGCCCAGATAAAGCCGAGCACCTCTTTGTCTTTCCATATGGAAATGGCAACCCTGCTGGATAGACCGACTTCTGCAATTTGAGGTACGCGAAGCGGTTCATCTGTTTTAAGGAGTGTAGGAATGATACCGTCTTTCCAAAGCCGATTAATGACTTTTTCCGGTACACGGCGGGAGATAATGGTTGAAGTTCTGGCGGGATCAGTGAAATCATTATGTGTGCTATAGGCTAATAATCGATGATGAGTATCTTCTATAGTAATAGGGCAATTGAGCACATCACTAATTTGGTCTGCCACATCCTCTAAACGATCAAGGCTATACTTAAATGGATCTGTCTTTTTTGTCATAAAAAACCCCTGCTTTTTCGAATATTTCACGTACTTACATTATGAAGAGAATCAGGTACGTAAATCAACAAAAAAATGCCATAATCATTAAAAAAACAAAAAGCTTGAAAAATGAGCACATTGGTCATGCGTTGATCACAAAAAGAAATAGTACAATAATAATGTAGTAAAAAATCAATAGGCGGAAAGATTCATGGAAGTGCACGCCCTTTTATTAAGAATATATGACCAAAAAACTGTTAAATACTAGATAAAGAGCGAAAAAACAGTAATTCCATAGACTCATTTTGTAAAATAAAAACAGATTTGTTTGACTGTGTATCATTTCTGTTTTTATAATAATAACGTCAAAAAATAAGTGGATTAGCCCATTATATGGCGGCTATGCACGGGAGGTAATGAGGAATATGTCAGGAATTATTCGCGTAACCCCAGAAGAACTAAGAGCGACCGCTAAGCAATATGGTGTTGAAAGTCAAGAAGTGTTAAACCAAGTTGATCGTCTAAATAGAATGATCTCTGACCTAAAAGGAATGTGGGAAGGTGCTTCTAGTGAAGCATTCGCTGATCAATACGAACAGCTTAAACCTTCATTCATCAAAATGTCTGATCTATTAACAGATGTCAGCAATCAGCTTGATCAAACTGCAAATACACTTGAAAGCACTGACCAAGACATCGCTAGCCAAATCCGCGGCTAATCAAAGGGATTTCCTTTCTAAGTGTGAAAAGCAGAAAAAGCGCCGAGTCTGTCAGTTGATGCCGGCGCTCTTTCTATTTTGTGAGGTGGAAATTTGTGTATATCGATATTACCATCGACTTAAAAAACTATGATGGCAGTGTGTTTGATTTGAGACTATCAAATTATTTACATATTAAACAAGTCATCCATATCGCCTGGCAGGCAAAACAAATCTCACTACCTAAACGAGATGGCGGATGGGTGCGTGTAGTCAATAAGAAAGCTGTGTTTTCAGGCGAATATAAGCTGTCAGACTGTGGAATCACCACAGGAGACAGGCTGGAAATACTATGAAAGGACTTTTGTAAATGGCAGATAAAAAGAGTTCCTATTTAGAAGAACAATTAGAAGCAGTCATGAAAAAAGAGGAAGGCACTTACACCTTCATTTTTCAAAGAGAGACAATTAAACTCTTAGACGGTTTAGAAGCGGCACCGATTAAAGACATCAATCCTTCATTTAAAAAAGAGATCCAATTAACCGAAGGTGAGGTCATCATTTCGATTCAACCGCCTCCTGCCTATCAGGAATTTCGTTTCATCCATGCAAAGGATGAAAAAAGCAAATGGATTTTTTCATACCAGCTTGTCGATGCAGTGTGCAAACACGACGTGAAGCGGCTGCATCCTATTGTTTCTCCTGAAAACATTGTTTTTCATCAAGGCTTAGCGCCTGCATTTTTGCATTACGGGGTCAAAGAAAGCATCCCGCCATATGAAACCGACCAACATCGTCTGTTAAAAGAGGTCAAAGCTGTCATACTTCGAGTGGTGGACCATGAATATCAGTTTCAAGAATATTTGGCTTATCATGATACGTTGAAATTATCTGAGCAGGCAAAGGAAATAAGTGATACACAGTCACTGGAAGAATTGTCTGCTTTGATTCAACAAAAAATAGAAGCCATCGAAGCAAAAGAAAAGACGCTCTTAACCATTCCAAAAAAGAAATGGAAGATCGAACGATACATTGGACTTGGTCTCCTTGTTCTTTTGATTCCTGCATTGGTGTATACCATTTACACGTTCTTTTTCGCCATGCCGAAACAAGAAGCGTATGTGGAAGCGAACAAATATTATCTCAACAAGCAGTACAGCCAAGTGGTGGATACGCTCGAAAAATACAAAGCCGATCAAATGCCAGTCTCTCTTCAATATGAACTGGCCATTTCGTATGTGCAAACGAATCAAGGGAATCTATTGCTTGACCAGCACAAAAAAGAAATCACGGATACGTACACATTGCAGACAGACCCGCAATACTTCCTGTTCTGGATTCATATTGGACAAGGCAATAGCAAGGAAGCTCTGGATATTGCAAGGGTGCTAGGGGACGACCGATACATATTCACAGCACTCGTCGCCTACCGCAATGAAATTCAAAATGACGACAGCCTATCTGCTGAAGAAAAACAAAAACAGCTAGATCCAATCATTAAGGAAATGGCGAAGTATGAAGAAAAAGAAACAACGGAGACGAGCACCAATGACTCCTCAGATGCAAGCCAAACAGATGAAACAGCTGAACAAAAAGAGCAGTCAAAAGCCGATCAGGAGAAAAAAGAGAAAGAATCTGATGCAAAAAAGAAAACCTCTCAGACGAAAAAAGATGAGAAAAAATAATTCTTTCGATACAACTGACAGTTGGTGCTGTCCGATGAGGAGGTGGAGCGTTTGAGTCTTCTATGGGTTTTTTATGAGGAAGATTATCAAACCGTCCGTTTAGATGAGCAGTTCAACCGAGAAGCTGTGATTGGACCTGAAATAGAGCATACGGTAACGATTCCTTCCCTTTCGTTTGATGAAGGGTTGATTCGTTTATCTCCAGATGAAACGAATGACGGCTTTTCTCTTTATCAGGGCGAAAAAAAGAAAGGTCACTTACTTCCACATGAACCATATCAGGTTGGTTCACTCACACTCATGTTGATGGATTCACATCATGATCAATCCATTTATTACCTAGGAAATAGAGTCGAAGTGACTATTTCAAGTGAAGAAATAGATGAAGCGGATGTGTGGAAGGAACAAGCTCATTCAATGTTTCAAGATGCCAAATCCTTCACGTTGGAAAAAATAGAAGGCACTTGGTATGTCATTCCCAAAGATGAAACGATCTATGTGAACGGGAAACAGCTGCACGGTCCACAGCAGCTTCTTGCTGGGGATGAGCTGTTTTGGAACTTTTTGACGCTGTCATTGAAAGATGATGATTTATTGCAAGTAACAGCATTTGAACCATTTCAAACACGTTTAGAAAAAACAAGGCCGCCGAGTACCGAAACGAAACAAAAATATCCTTTATATAGACGAACACCACGTTTGATTTACGATCTGCCAGATGACCGGGTGTCTTTCAGCTTTCCTTCACAGGAGAGTGAAAATAACGGCAGAGGACTTTGGCTCGTAGTTCTTCCGCCGCTTGTCATGCTGATTGTCATGGGGATCGTGGCCCTTGTACAGCCGCGAGGCATCTTTATTGTCGTGTCAATGGCGATGTTTATTATGACGTTAATTACTTCGTCCGTTCAATATTTTAAAGAGAAATCACAGCGCAAAAGACGAGAAGAGAAGCGGCAACGCGTTTACTCGCTTTACTTAGAAAATAAGCGGAAAGAGCTGCAAGAGCTGTATGACCGTCAACAATTTATTTTAACGTATCATTATCCATCTTTTGAACAAATGAAATATTTGACGTCAGAAATCAGCGGGCGTATTTGGGAAAAGACGCTTGTCAGTGATGATTTTTTACAGCTGCGTCTAGGGACAGGTGCAGTTCCTTCAAGTTATGAATTATCGACGAGCGGCGGCGATATGGCCAATCGTGACATCGATGACTTAATGGAACAAACCCAGCATATGCAAAACGTCTATCGCGAGGTAAAAGATGTACCGATTACGTTCGGTCTTGCGGACGGTCCAACCGGATTAATAGGAAAACCGGCAATTGTCAAAAATGAGCTTCACCAGCTTGTCGGCCAGCTTGCTTTCTCGCACAGCTATCATGATTTGAGATTTGTTTTTATCTTTAATGAACAGGAGTATGAGAACTGGGAATGGATGAAATGGCTGCCGCACTTCCAACTTCCTCATACATACGGGAAAGGGTTTATATATAACGAACAAACACGTGATCAGCTCTTGTCTTCTATTTATGAAATTTTACGAGAGCGTGATCTGGAAGAGGAAAAAGAGAAAAAAATCTTTACGCCTCACTTTGTGTTTATCGTGACAAACCATGAACTCATTGCGGAACATGTGATTTTAGAATACCTAGAAGGCAGCCGGACGGATTTAGGCATCTCAATTATCTTTGCGGCAGAAACAAAGGAAAGCTTGGCTGAAAATATTTCAACGCTTGTTCGTTACATTAACGAAGAAGAAGGAGATATTCTCATTCAGCATAAGAAGGCCGTACGAATTCCATTTCAGCTGGATGCACATGAGCGAGCGGACAATGAGTTGTTTGCCAGAACCTTAAGAACATTAGATCATCAAGTCGGGATGACCAACTCAATTCCAGAAACGGTCTCCTTCCTTGACCTGTTTCATGCCAAACAGGTAGATGACATTGGCATTCGTGAAAAATGGCTGACATCTGAAACAGCAAAGTCATTATCTGTGCCTATCGGTTATAAAGGAAAAAACGATATTGTCGATCTGAATCTGCATGAAAAAGCACATGGCCCACATGGTCTGTTAGCGGGAACAACGGGATCAGGAAAAAGTGAGTTTTTACAGACGTATATTTTATCCTTGGCTGTACACTTTCACCCGCATGAAGTGGCGTTCCTGCTCATTGATTACAAAGGAGGCGGAATGGCGCAGCCGTTCCGAAATATTCCACACTTGCTTGGTACGATCACAAACATTGAAGGCAGCAAAAACTTTAGTGAAAGAGCGCTTGCCTCTATTAAAAGTGAACTGAAGAAAAGACAGCGCTTGTTTGATCAGTATCATGTGAATCATATCAATGACTATACGAAACTCTATAAAGAGAAAAAGGCGGAACAGGCGATGCCTCATTTGTTCTTAATCTCTGATGAGTTTGCTGAATTAAAAAGTGAAGAGCCAGATTTTATTAGAGAGCTTGTCAGTGCCGCGCGGATTGGACGAAGTCTCGGTGTCCATCTCATTTTAGCGACACAAAAGCCTGGCGGGGTCATTGATGATCAAATTTGGAGTAACTCCCGCTTTAAAGTCGCATTAAAGGTACAAGATGCATCAGACAGTAAGGAAATTTTGAAAAATAGTGATGCAGCGTCGATTACCGTGACAGGTCGTGGATATTTACAAGTGGGGAACAATGAAATCTATGAATTATTCCAGTCGGCTTGGAGCGGTGCACCGTATATGGAAGATGGCTACGGATCAGAAGATGACATCGCCATTGTAACGGACACTGGACTGATCCCATTATCAGGGGTAAGTACAGAGCCGGCTGTGAAAAAAGAGACAGTGACGGAAATTTCCGCTGTTGTGGATGAAATTGAACGTATGCAGCAGGAGCTTGGAATTGAAAAGCTTCCAAGTCCATGGCTTCCACCGCTTGAAGAACGGATTCCAAAAACACGTTATGCATCAAGTGAAGAGCACGTCTTCCATTTCGCTCTTGTCGATGAGCCAGATCAGCAAAGCCAGCATCCACTTTCTTATCAAATGATGGAAGATGGAAATATTGGCATCTTCGGTTCATCCGGCTACGGCAAATCACTTGCTGCCACAACACTGCTTATGAGCTTCGCAGAAAGATATTCACCTGAAGAATGGCATGCATATATTTATGACTTCGGTAACGGCACCTTGCTACCGCTTGCCAAACTTCCGCATACGGCTGATTATTTCTTAATGGATCAAATGAGAAAGATTCAAAAGTCGATGAAGCGTCTTCGTGAAGAGGTTGAATATCGCAAGCGTTTATTTAGACAGCAGGAAATGAGTCATATCAAAATGTACAATGCGCTGAATGAGAAAAAGCTTCCATTCATATTTATCGTGATTGACAACTTTGACATTGTGAAAGACGAAATGCATGAACTCGAATCTGAATTTATTCAGTTAAGCCGTGATGGACAATCGTTAGGCATTTATTTCTTAATCACAGCGACTCGTGTCAACGCAGTCCGTCAATCGCTTATGAACAATTTGAAAACAAAGATTGTCCATTACTTAATGGATCAAGGAGAAGCATACTCCATTATTGGCAGACCGAAATTCAGCTTAGAGCCGATTCCAGGACGAGTCATTATCAACAAAGAAGAGCTTTACTTTGCCCAAATGTTCCTGCCAGTTGAAGGAGAGAACGATCTCGAATTGTTTGAGCATTTAAAACAAGAGATCCAGCTTCTAGATGCTCGCTTTGAATCAGCTGAAAAACCAAAACCTGTGCCGATGCTTCCTGATAAACTGACCATTTGGGAGCTAGAGAGTCGCTTAGAAGAACAAAAACAGCCGTATGACATTCCAGTCGGACTAGATGAGGAATCTGTTGCACCTGTTTACTTTGACTTGAAGAAGAATAAACACTGCCTCATCATCGGTCAAACGCAGCGAGGGAAAACAAATGTGACCAAACTAATGCTTGATCAGCTATTAGTAGCAAAACCTGAGAAGCTGGCCGTCTTTGATTCGATTGATCGGGGGCTCTCTCATTATGCAAAAGACGAGAACATTGATTACCTTGAAACAAAGGATGATATCACAGAATGGGCAGAGGAAATAGATCGTTTATTCAAGGTGCGTGAAGAGATGTACGTCGAAGCTGTGCGCCGAGGAGAGACTGATCAGTTGTCGTTCTCTCAAATTGTGCTTGTGATTGATGGCATTACGCGTTTTCAGCAGACAATCGACCCGCGTCTTCAAGATCAATTGGCTGATTTCATGAAGTCATATGCACACTTAGGCTTCAGCCTGATCGTATCAGGAAATCATACCGAATTCAGTAAAGGCTATGATGCACTCACAAACGAAATCAAACAGGTTCGTCATGCCATGTTACTGATGAAAAAATCAGAGCAAAACATCATACCGCTTCCGTATGCAAGACAAGAACCAGAGATTCAGCCAGGCTTCGGATATTTGGTTGAAAACGGGAAAGAGAAGAAAATCCAGGTTCCTTTATGTGCGGTAGAAAGGAAGAGTGTTCAATGACAGAGCAGCAAAAAAGCTCCATCAAAATCGTGTCGACCATGATACTGATTCTCGTCTTGCCGGTTCTATTTTTCCATCTCATTGGGGATGATCCGGCAAAACAGAAAAAGAATGCCACACGTAACATTGCCGTGGTCAATGAGGATATGGGGGCGAGCGAAAGTGAAAATACCGCTCGTTTCGGACAGGATGTGGTGGCGGCATTATCAGAGCGTCCAGATTACACATGGACAGTCGTCAATCGAAGTGCGGCAGAAAATGGCCTGAAAAATAGAAAGTACGATGCAGTTCTCTATATTCCATCTGACTTCTCTAAAAATGTGCTGAGCTATGATAAGGATCATCCTGAGAAGGCATCTATTCAATTCTCGATCCAAGATCAGCTCAATGCAGTGAATAAAGAAAAAGTACAAAGAGAGCTAGAAAATGCTCAAAAGAAAATGAATGAACAAATGTCGACTTTATATTGGAGTTTTGTATCACAGGAAATCGGCAATGTCAGAGAAGAGTTTGAGCATATTGTTGGCAAAGAGGTCGAATTCCAAAACACGATGTACAACTTCTATAAGCCAAATTCAAACAAACTATCTGATGCCGTCCAGCAGCAGAAGAAACAAATAGAAGAACTAAAAAATGCGATGGCCGATTCACAAAAACAGTATAAAGACGGTTTAAGTACAACAGAAGAAGCGAAAAGTCAGCTGAAGGATTTCGTAAAAGTAGTCGATCAATATCAGCAGTATCAAGACAAACAAAAGGATCTCTTGATCAAAGCGCAATCGACAAGCAAAAAACAAATCCAGCAAGGACTCAAACAGCTTGCGGAGATTCAAAACCAAAATGCCCGCAGCTTTAGCGATCAAATGGGTGGACTCAAAACCGATATCAATGGGGTCCAAAGTCAGCTTAAAACAACGGACAGTGCAATTCAATCTGTTCAAAAGGCAAGAGAAGACGCAATCCCTAAGCAATCGACGGGATTAAAGGACCTTGTGAAGACGTCTCAAGAAGAACTGTTGAAGGATTATGAAGGTCAATACTTAGAGGCCTATAAAAGTAAGATCATCGCCTTGCAGAATAAGCTAGAGGCAAAAAGGCAAGAGCTAATCAACGCACCCGAGCAGCCAGCTGATCCTGATGATGACGGGCAATCAGATCAAGATAATGAGAACCCAGAAGAGATTGGCATTAACTTAGATGATGAAACAAATGAACTCTCGCAAATTTCATCAGAAATGAACGATCTAGCTGATCAATTAGAAGATCAGACTGCACCTCCTACTAATGAAGATGATAAAGAGAGTGAAAATGGTCAGGATGCTGTTCAGCCAGATAACAGCGGCACGAATCAATCAAAAGATGACCTAAAAGCACTGTCTAATCGTTTAGAAGAAGTGAAAAAGAAGATTCAAGAAAAAGCGACCGCTCATAACGACCAATTGAAAGACAAAGTAAGTCAAATGAGTAAGGAGCTTGAAAGCCTCACGAAAAAAGTAGAGAAGCTTGAAAAGATGATTCTGAGGTTACAAGATCGATATAACGTCATTCCGAATGAAATCAAAAATCAGGAATTCTCTATTTTAAACAAAGTGCAAGAGCTGAAACGAGTAAACTCGCCGATTGGCAACACTTTGAATACGAAAATATTTGATCAAGAGTTTAAAACAAATTCAACAAGCACCAAAAAGTTAATGGAATACTCCAATCAACTGTCTCAGCTAGAGATGATGCTTGGGAATCTATATCAACCAACAAACAACTCATCTCTACTAGACACAAAAGGAGATGAAATCCAGTCTATCCTTTCCATCAAAAAAGAAGAAACGGAAAACTGGGATACACTCAAAAATCAGATGCTGACGTCAAATGATGATGTGTCTACCTTTATTGATGAGATGCAAAAATTCTCAGAAGGCTACGCAGAATACATTTCGACTCAGCAGGCAAGTATGGAACAGGAGTTAAATGCCATTTCTGAAAGTGCGGACACAGTAGCTGAACAAATGGCTGATCAAGGAGATGCGGTGTATACAGCAGACCTTGCGGGCAGTTCGATTGTTGTGAGTGCACAGGATTCAATTGGTCAGGAAGTGCTTCGTCTTTCTGAAAATATGAGTTCGTTAACTGACCGCCAAAAAGGGGTAGCCGATTATACGAATAATATTGAAGAAAGTGTCACAACCGTTCAAGAAAAAGCAGATACGCTGAATGAAAACTGGAGCAAGAACGTCAATTCTACGAAGCTTGTTCAACAAGATTTGAAGGGTATTTTAGGTAACACTTTAGACGATCAAGGCAACAGCAACTATGTGTATAACCATTTAGCCAATCCGCTGAAAATTAGCGGCGATGTGCCAGAAGAAAAAACGCAGACTGTACCGCCAGTAGTCATTTTGGTTATTGTGATGATCAGCAGTTTGTTGATTGGCTTTTTTAGCTCGTACTATGCGTCAGCGCCAATGCTGGTCAAAGGTGCACTCTTTGGTATTTTAAATCTGCTAGTCGGGCTCATGATCAGCCTGTTTGGACTCAACATTTACAAACTAGCTGATGACCAAGCCATTCAATGGTCGATCTTTACGATTTTGCTGCTAGTGGCGTGCTCTGCCTTTATTCGCACAGCTTTCCTTTTCGGTTCAATTGCCGGATGGATGGCAGCAACGGCGCTTATTTTCTTCTTTGTTGCACCGTTAATTGATTTGGTCATGCCAAACTTCCATTTTACAAATCCAGTGACAGACGTGTATCTGTCCATCCAATATGGAAATGGAGACAACTTCGGTATGGGCATCACAGGGCTACTGATTTTAACGATATTGTTCATGGTCGTTCCACTAGTGAAGAAGCTATGGAAAGACAAAACAGAGGAACGTGATGTCACTCATGAGGCTTAATCTATTCGTCAAAGGGATGGCACTTGGTGTCATATCCCTTTTTCTCCTCAGTCCTGCTGCTTTTGCTGCTACAGGTGAAGATACGGATACGAATGTCAAGCCGAATGAATATCAAGAAAAGAACCTCAATATTAATTCGAGTATATTGAGGGATCAAACGAAATACGAACAAAGCAAAACAACATCTAAAGTCAAAACGGACATTCACTTTGCTGACCCGCCTAAGACCTCTGGTGGTCAACTTTCGCCGCAGCTTTTTAGTGATCTGAAAGACAATCCGCCTAAAACGCCAGCTCGTATGATGAAAGAGATGGATATCTCTTTCAGCGATTCGGCTGTATCAACGCCTTCTGGCGATGATCATGAAAAGCAGAGATCGGCGCTTCTACCAATCATTTTTGGCATCTTGATCGCCTTTGGCATCATTGTCATGATCATTCTGATTCCAAAGGTGAATGTGAAGACGGAAAAGAAATAGCCTGCCTTTTGAAAAGGGCAGGCTTTTCTTTATGCAGATTGCTTGATGTGAGACCGATTCACTATTTAAAATAGTGTTATCAAGGGAGGAGATTGTCATTCGAATTTCGATCGTCACAGGCGGATCAAAAGGATTTGGTTTAGCACTTGTCAAACAGCTACTTTCACGCGGGGATAACGTGTATACCGCTGCAAGAAGTGAGTCGCCACTATCCCATCCACACCTCACGCATTCACAGGTCGATCTCACTGATGAGGAATCAGCTGCAAAGTGGCTTCAGGGCATCTTGTCCTCGCAAACTCTCGCAGACGTTGATGACGTCTTGCTTGTCAATAATGCAGGAATGGTCACTCCTATCAAACGTGCAGGGCAAGGCGGAGAGGATACGCTTCATCAGCATTATACGCTGAACCTTGTCATCCCTGTTCTGCTCAGTCATGTATTTGTGAGGGAGACACAATCTCTTGAAGGGAAGAAAACCATCGTGCATCTTTCTTCTGGAGCAGCTAAAAATCCGTACAAAGGATGGAGTGCCTATTGCAGCTCAAAAGCAGGTCTTGATATGTTTATGAGAACTTTACATGAGGAACAGCAGGACGAAGCATATCCTGTCACCACGTTTTCCTTTTCGCCCGGTACGATTGATACGGATATGCAGGGAGAGATTCGGAAATCCTCCAAACAGGACTTTGAACAAATTGAGCGGTTTCAGCAATTACATGAAACAGGTACGCTAAAGAGCCCAGATGAAGTGGCCGGTATTTTACTCGACCTTCTAGCAGATGACCCAGCTGGCGGTTGTGTATATGATGCCCGTGAGTATGAAAAAAAGCAGTCATAACGGCTGCTTTTTTCGTATTGTACAAGCAAAGACAGCTTATCGAGCATAAGCTAATCTTGAGACTCATCGGAAATATGACAGAACATTTGAGTTTCTTTTCAGAATATGTTAGGATGCTAAAAATATAGATAAGGAGGGGTTTCCATGAGAAAGGTTACATTAATGGATGTTTACACCCATCCAGTCGCTCAAAAATATTTAAATCGTTCAGGAAAAGCCCACGCCATTGCTTGTGCTTATCACGCATTCAAACTGGCGATGCAGGCGGGGATTAACCCGGATCTTGCTGTGAAAGCAGCACTCTTGCATGACATCGGCCACTATGAATGGTATACAGCAGGCGGAGAATGGGATTACGAGACATATAGACGGAATGATATTCATGCCATTAAAGGTGCAGAGCGGGCACATAAACTGCTCATACGGCTCGGCGAGGAACCAAAAGCAGCCAAAGAGATTGCCCTTGCGATTTTGCTTCACACAGATTCATATTTGCCAGAGGGCGACCTGCATAAGGACACACTCCAGCAAATTGTGAAGAAAGCAGATGAAATGGACGAAGAGCCTGGTGGACACCATCATTACAGACAAATAGATGAATCACTTGCGCTCAAAAAAATTGCTGATTTGGATGAGAAGGTGCAGCAGGCGCTTCAGCCCATGAAACGCTCTGTTTAATATGGAATATCTCCATGAATCGTTCCATGCTGATCCACATACAATGTGCGAATCACAGTACGGTTAAATGCCGATGTCCCTGACGCAGTGAGACCTGTGTAATGAACCGTGACGGAATAAGCACCTTCTTTTTTCAATTGAACGGCTGATGAAGAGCTCGTTTTCAGTGGATGATCCTTCTCGGCATCTTTAAAATAAATGGTCTCTACAGTTTTGCTTAATCGTTTAATCAGCTTGCTTGAATGTGTCGATGCATCTCCTGATTTCGCTGCAGCGATTTTGATTTCTTCATTTAATGGTGAATCAAAGGATACAAGTAGCAAATAAGGATCCTTTTTTCCTGAATTTGATCGAATCGTCCATTTTCCTGGAACGGGTTTATTGATTTGCACATGGTGTGAATAGGCGCCTTCATATGGGAATGATGCTTCGGATGTCGTCAAATTGGTTAAGACATCTCCATTTGGCGCAACGATTTCCGGATTGGCTTCCTGTCTTTCATTTAACCACTGAATCGATAGGCCATTCGTTCCTTCCTCTACATAGAACGCTTCTGTTTTATCCTTTTCACTTTCTCCACCTTTCACATAAACGTTTGTATTTAGCTCCGAAGAGACTGGTTCTTGCTCTTGTTCGTCTTCACTTTCAGCGCTTGCGGTACTTGCACGCAGCTGTGCCTGAAATACGGGGAACATGCTTGTGCCGTTTTTGATCGAAAAGTGATCCCACTTTCCTGTTAAAATATTGTTTGCATATGCTAGCTTTGTGCTGCTGACTGTCACAGCGCCATCGTTTGCACCAAAGCTTTTTAAATACATGCCGCCTAAATAAAGCACTCCGCCAAAGGTTCCCCATTCTGAACCAGAATAGGTCACATATTTATGAGGAAACGTCTCCAGCCGGTCGGTTTCACTTCGAAAAGCTGCCATCATCCCGGTTTGCAGAGAATAGAGCGCGTCGCTCTTTTGTCCAAGGATTTGCGCAAGCCAGCTTCCGCCTTTGCTATAGGCTAAATCAGCAAGCGGCGTCCCATAATGTGGAGAGCCAAGTGTGATGACTTTCTCTACATATGGATGAGCGTTGTAATACACGAGTGCAGCCTGCGTATCCACTCCGCCTTTACTATGACCGATTATGATCAGTTTTCTGCCGAAAAATTCATAGATTTCTTTTAACTTATCTGCTAATAGTTTCCCATTCTTTTTCATGTCCTGATCTGGATATAAATCTATGAACGCGCTTTCGTATCCGTTCAGAACAGCTTGTTTTGCCATATCGTTTCGATCAGACCATGTGGAGGAAGAACTGTTTATGCCATGTACAAAAACAAGTGGGGGTTTTGACAGGTCTTTTTGTACCGGTTCTTCTCCTTTAAACCACTTCCCTGGTGTACCAGGTGCATCTCCAATTGTGCCTGCGTGCGCATAACTTGCAGAGGATAGTAAGAGCATGACAGCAACGATACAGATTAATTTTTTCAAGATCATTCACCTCTTCAAATAATTTAAGATGTTGGCAGCACCAATCTATTATACTTCTAAAAATTGTAAAAAAATACGAAATGTAAAAATACGGTAATAATGTTGTGGGTTTGCTGAGTGACACTCACATGGGTCATTGCATACGCTGTGGGTAAATACACAAGTAAAGGGGCAGGTAGCATGGCACAACAAGGAAGTCCACAGCTTGTTTCATTAGTTGATCCATATGTTTATCAAACATTGCAGAAAGTAGTCGGTATGAGATTGATTGTTCAAACAGTGAAAGATACAGTACGTGGAAAGTTGAAGGAAGTGATGCCGGATCATATTGTGATTGAGGCGGGGGCAAAATCAGTGTTTTATGTGCGGATCCAGCAAATCGTGTCGGTGATGCCTGATCACAGTGAAAGAGTGTAACAAGCAGACGCACAGGTGTCTGCTTTTTTCAATGCTTACAGAATGTATATCTGGAAAAAGTGCATGATATACCAATTGTTCTTTTTTTTTCAAAAAATATGGTTCTAAAACAAGAAGCAGTTGACAGAAGGTGGGTTGAATAGTAGTTTTTTAATAAGGTCAATACGTAACAGGAGGAGCATCTTTGTTAAAATCTAAAGTTCATTTTTGGACATTCCAAATATTACTGGTTTTACTAATTGTGTACGTATCAACAAAAGTTTCGTTTTTATTTCAGCCGATCATTTTATTTGCTTCAACGTTGTTTGTTCCTATTTTACTGGCAGGTATTCTCTTTTTCATCTTTAATCCGATTGTTCGATTTTTGTCGAAGAAGATACCTAGGACGCTCGCCATTCTGATTATTTATCTTCTATTCATCGGGCTTATCACGTTTATTGTCAATGCTGCTGGACCTGTCATTGTCACGCAGGTGGGTGGACTTGTCAAAAGCTTCCCGGGGTATGTCACGGACATGCAGAAATTTATCAACGATTTCTCGCATTCTAAAACATTTACGTGGATGATGAACCAAGATTATGTGTCTGTTTCAAAGTTTGAACAGTCGATCGTTTCGACATTAAAAGATTTACCGGAAAATATTGCTTCCAGTATGTCGGCGGTGTTTGGCGTGATTGCGAATATTGCCCTCGCTGTCATTACCGTTCCATTCATTTTATTTTACATGCTAAAAGACGGGCATAAGTTTCCGGACAAGCTCGTTCAATTTTTGCCAATGCCTTACCGTAAGGAAGGATTGAAGATTTTTAAAGAATTAAACGATACGCTTGCTGCTTACATACAAGGGCAAATCGTTGTTTGTTTATTTGTCGGAGTTGCTTGTTTTATCGGATACTTATTAATTGGTGTGAAATATGCGCTCATTCTCGGCATCATTATTGCGGTGACAAACGTCATTCCATATCTTGGGCCATATCTTGGTGCGGCACCAGCTGTGCTCATTGCTTTTCTTGATTCGCCTGGAAAAGCGGTTGTGACTGTTATTGTCATTCTTGTTGTTCAGCAGGTCGATGGAAACGTCATTTCTCCATTGATCATTGGAAAACGTCTCAACACACATCCGTTAACAATTATCTTGCTATTAATTGGGGCAGGAAGTTTTGGCGGAATCCTTGGCATGATTTTTGCCGTCCCTGTCTATGCGCTGCTGAAAGCCATCACACTCAATATTGTCAGATTGGTTCAGCTGCGTCAGCGCTCTCGAAAAGAACAGCATTTAAACGTTTAGGGCAGATGCACAACTTTTCCCTTTTTGCATAACATAACTCACATAAGCGAATAGGGAGGAGAAGGAAGATGCCTGCGATTGTTGGACCCATCCATATTGAGTCTTTAGGCGGAAACGGCTCGGCTACTTTTGGTGACGTTCTCGCCATTGCCCCTTTGGCTGTAGATCACTCGACCGGTGGAGCGGGAGCTTTTAATTCAGGTGATTATATGTCCCTGACAAGCGATCCGAATGCCACCATGCTTTGGGACTTTACACTGTTTGGCCAGCCTCAATCATTTAATGCATAGAAAGACAGCTGATCATATGACATATCAGCTGTCTTTTTTATGTTGGATAGACACGTATTATTCCGCTAGGCATATGATGAGGGTAGTAAAGGTGGTGGAAAGATGCCCGCAATTGTTGGACCCATTCATATTGACCGTGTCATAGGAAACGGTTCTGCACATTTCGGCGATGTGTTTGCCATTTCGCCAAAAAGTGTGGATCATTCCGCTGGTGGTTCAGGCACCTATAATGCAGGAGATTTTGTTCAATTCTTCAACAATCCGAACGTCACATTTGTTTGGGATTCAAACCTGATCAGCCAGCAAAAGAGCTTTAACGCATAGCCAGCTTTGAAAGGGTCTCCTTTTCAGAAGCTGTCTTTTTTTATGGTACAATGGATAGAAGAAGGAAGAAGAAAAAGGGGGGTAAAACACATCAAATGAAAATAAGAAAAGCGCATCTGACAAGCGGGCAACCAACAACCTACAATGTATATTTACATGAAAATAAAAAAGAATATAAAACGCTTGTCGCTGTACCTGATATGGAATGGAGTATTTCTATCGCGTATGAAGACGAAAAAACGCAGCTTGAGCAAGCACTAGAACAATCTTTAAACAAAAGAGTAGAAATAGACGAAGCCCGTGAACTTGCACAAAAAATTGTGCACTGGGTCACAGAAATGTAAATTCAGAAACCAGGAGTGAACACAGCAATGAAAGAAGAATCCGTAGACTTTTATTTGCAGCAAGGGATATTTGGACATGCTGAAACAAAACCAGATGAACGAAGAATGTTTCTCGGCTCATTAAGAGAACGTGCTCTTCTCGCTCTGACAAAAGGGCAAGTATCGAGACATAAATCGTATCAAGAGGTAGAGCAAGTATTGAAGGCAAACCGAGAGGCCACTGTTCTTTTAAATGGTGAATTGTCATATGCTTCTTATTCTCCATATGTCAAAATGGCAAATGCCGCTGGTTGTTCTTTTAAAGTGGTCAACCATCACGAGTCACATTCACCTTTTGGGCTTGTGATAGAGGTGCCGCATGCGATCAATCAAGAGCATATCTATATAGAAGATGAGCTTTTTCAAAAAGCTTTTTCTCGTGAATCTGTTGAATAGGTTTCCCTAGTGAAATGAATAAGCTATAATGATTCAAAAGAGCATATGGGAGAGATGCGGATGGGCAAAGCATTGATTTGTATTGATTATACAGTTGATTTTGTTGCAGACGATGGAAAACTGACGTGCGGAAAGCCTGGACAGGCGATTGAGTCGAAGATCACAGAGATCACTTCTTCATTTATTGATGAAGAACACTTTGTTGTTTTTGCCGTCGATCATCATGAAGAGCAAGATCCATATCATCCAGAGACAAAGTTATTTCCGCCCCATAATATTCGCGGGACAGAAGGAATTGAACTTTACGGAAAACTAAGTTCACTATTTCACACGTCAACACATTTAAATCATGTCTATTATATGGAAAAAACAAGATACTCTGCTTTTGCAGGCACTCAATTAGAAATGAAACTGCGCGAGCGTGGCATCACTGAACTTCACCTAGCCGGAGTGTGTACCGATATTTGTGTACTTCATACAGCTGTTGATGCGTACAATAAAGGCTTTGAACTTGTGATTCATGAGAATGCCGTAGCGAGTTTTAATGAAGCGGGGCACGAGTGGGCACTTTCTCACTTTGAGCATACGCTTGGTGCGAAAGTGGTTAAGTAAGGGAAGGAGAATGGAAGTTGGAGCATCGGTTTATTGACGACAGTTTATCACTACATACAGATCTTTATCAAATTAACATGGCAGAAACGTATTGGAGAGACGGCATTCATGAGAAGAAGGCAGTCTTCGAACTCTTCTTTAGAAAGCTTCCATTTGACAACGGCTTCGCTGTATTTGCTGGTTTAGAGAAAGCGATTGAATATTTATCGGACTTCTCCTTCACCGAGAGCGACCTTGCATATTTAAAAGATGAACTCGGTTATAAAAGCGATTTCATTGAATACTTAAGCGGATTGTCTTTTACAGGGACACTTCATTCAATGCGAGAAGGAGAAATTGTCTTTGCGAATGAACCTATTATGCGCATCGAGGCAACACTTGTTGAAGCGCAGCTAATTGAAACGGCACTGCTCAACATCGTGAACTTCCAGACGCTAATTGCAACAAAGGCGGCTCGTATTAAAGGAATCATTGAAGATGAGACAGCATTAGAATTCGGAACAAGACGTGCGCATGAAATGGATGCAGCCATGTGGGGAGCAAGAGCAGCACTGATCGGCGGATTTCAGGCAACAAGTAATGTCCGTGCAGGGAAACGCTTCAATATTCCCGTATCAGGCACACATGCCCATGCCCTTGTACAAGCATATCGCGACGAATATACTGCATTTAGAAAATATGCCGAAACACATACAGACTGTGTCTTTTTAGTGGATACATATGATACGGTCAGATCAGGCATTCCAAATGCGATTAAGGTAGCGAAAGAATTCGGTGATAAAATCAACTTTATTGGGGTCAGACTTGATAGCGGAGACCTTGCCTACTTGTCTAAAAAGGCGAGAACGATGCTGGATGAAGCTGGATTCCATGACGCCAAAGTCATTGCATCAAGCGATCTTGATGAACACACCATTATGAACTTAAAAGCACAAGGTGCAAAAATTGATGTATGGGGTGTTGGAACGAAACTGATTACCGCATTCGATCAGCCAGCTCTTGGTGCTGTATATAAGCTTGTATCGATTGAAGAAAACGGTCAGATGAATGACACGATCAAAATTTCTTCTAATCCAGAGAAAGTGACAACACCAGGCCGTAAACGAGTGTATCGCATTATCAATCAATTGAATCATCACTCTGAGGGAGACTACATTGCCCTTGAAGAAGAAGATGTTCAAAGTGAAGATAAGCTGAAAATGTTCCATCCAGTTCATACATTTATCAGCAAATTTGTGACAAATTTTGTGGCAAAGGACCTTCATGTCCCAATTTTTGAACAAGGGAAGCTGGTGTATGATAATCCAGATATCCAAACGATTCAAGCATATGTGCAGGACAGTCTCGGACTCTTCTGGGAGGAATACAAACGAATCAGCAAACCAGAAGAATACCCAGTCGATTTGAGTCAAAAATGCTGGGATAATAAGATGCAGTTTATCCATGATGTGAAAAATAAAATCAAAAAAGAGCTTTATGAAAGCTGATTACCCCGGGAAAGGAGATCATCAAGCCAGATGGTCTCTTTTTTTTCATGTTGGACGATTCAAAATGAACCTTATGGGCAATCATTTGGTATACTGAAAGCACATCTTGTTTGTCATTGCATAAAGGAGGAATGGAGCAGTTGAGGGTGTTTGTTGCAAGGCAGCCTATTTTTAACAGAAAAGAACAAGTCGTATCATACGAGCTGCTTTATAGAGATAGTGAAACCAATACATATAGCGCTGAAGATGGTGATCAAGCGACAACGGACCTCATTATCAATAGTTTTTTAAACATTGGCATCGAAACACTGACAGAAGGAAAACGATGCTACATCAATTTCACCGAAAGCTTGCTTTCGTCTGATCTGCTCACTTATTTTGATCCACATCAGCTTGTGATCGAAATATTAGAAAATGTACCGATTACCCCGGCACTTATTATGAGATGTAAGGAATTAAAAAAGTGGGGATACACGATTGCGCTCGATGATTTCTTTCTGAGCGGAACACATTTTCATGACAAGTTACTCGATGAACTCCTCTATTGCATTGATATTTTAAAAATTGATTTTCTGAAAACAACATGTGAAGAACGAAGAGACATTTTACATACATATAAAAAGTATCGACTTCGATTCCTTGCTGAAAAGGTAGAAACGCGAAAAGAATATGAAGAAGCGTTAGAAGCTGGCTTCCATTTGTTTCAAGGATATTTCTTTAGTGAGCCGCACGTCATTTCGGGACGAGCCTTATCGACTAGCTTCCACGCATATCATCAGCTATTGAATGAGCTGAGCAAGGAGCAGCCGAATATTCAGACCGTGACGCACTTTATAGAAAGTGATCTTTCCCTTTCATATCAATTATTAAAAATGCTGAATTCTGGCGGCATGAGACGTCTTTATCAAATCAAGAGCATTCGTCAGGCGATTATCCTGCTTGGGTTTAATGAAATACGGCGATGGATCTTTATCCTTTCATTTAAAGAACTGAATGTCCAAGCCAACTCAAGCCAAAAGGAAATCATCAAAATGTCGTTCATTCGTGCCAAAACGTGTGAACTCATTGCTAGTCGGACTGAACGAGAGCATCCCGCTTCTTATATGCTGACAGGTATGTTTTCACTCATTGATACGCTTGTCAGGGCGGACATTACTGAACTTGTGAAAGAACTGCCTCTTTCGGATGAAGTAGGTGAGGCACTGCTTGGCTATGAAAATGACTATTTCCTTGTGTTAGACGTTGCCAAACGTATTGAACGAAATGAATGGGATGATGAGATGTTAGGTGGAAGTCTCCCTAAGCAGGAAGCCTATGGCTGTTATATAGAAGCCATTGAATGGTGTCATAAAATGTTTGAATCTTAAGAAAAGCCGCTCACACTAGAGCGGCTTCTTTCTTTGTTATCCCCACTGTAAAAGTAGAAAAAGCCTGCTGGAAGAGAGGGATAAGTAGATGCGGATGCCTTCTGGACTAAAGCGGATATCGATATTGCTTTTCACCCCAATCTGCTTCAGCATTCGAATCACACTTGCGGTGTCAGCACGTTCAGCAGCTTCCATGATTCGCTGTCCAAACGAAAGCGAACCGGAAATCTGCTGTGTAATGAGGGATGCATCAGCCACGAGACGGGTTGATTCCTTTGCAGCCTTTTGAAACGCATGAGCATCTACTGGAGGAAAAGTTATGGGTGTTCGCGGGTATGCGTTCCCTATTGCGGGAACCTGCAAAGGCGGATAAGGAACATAGTAAAACACATGGTCACCTCTTCTCTCATTGAAGTGAATTTGGACGGATATCTGTTCTAAATGTATGAAGAAAATCCGAATAAAGAATCAAAATGATCTTTCTACCTTTGCATAATCATCATAAAAATAGGTACTTTTGCGGTCAATTTCGGTGAATGTCGCCAAAAAATTGCGGTGTCTACAGTAGAGCCTGTCGTCTGACCTATAACATGAAAAACCGAGGAAACAGAGGGGATCGTATGTTCTGTATCATGAGAATTGTGACGAATGATGCCTGTTCATGTCGCAAAAATGACGTATTTCCTTTGAAATTGAGATAAAAGTATCATTTGAAAAGTCTGAAAATGATGAAAAAAGACCTATTGAATTTTGCGGTATCACGCACACATTTTGTGCATACTTTTCGGTGAAAAAATACTCAATAGCATTTACACTGTTAGTAACAGATCAAATACTTATGACCCAATCAACATACACAAATACATTGATCTTCCAAAAAAGGAGAGTGGAATCGATGGAAAAGTATGAAATCGAAGAACTTAAACAACTATTATGGAAACTTGAAAACGAAATTAGAGAAACAACGGCTTCTCTTCATAACATTAACAAAAGCATTGATCAATACGACAAATATGAATATGTGAAAATTTCTTAAAGACTTGATAACCATCAAGTCTTTTTTTTATCCAAATACATACAAAAAAAGGATATATTATTATATAATTGTTAAATAGTGATGTCAGTGGACATTTGCTTATTTCTTTTTAGTAAAATAAGAGGCGAGAGGGTGAGGATCAAGATCGAGTATGCTAAACTATCTAGAGAATACAAAAATCAAGCAGAAAATGTCTGATTTTATTCAACATGCAGTCAGGCAAAATGATTTACAAAAGCTGCTTCTCGAATTTACAGATATAAAGAATGAATTTCCTTTTGGGCAATTGGCTTACCAACATTATGAGGCATTTGGCGGACAAGACAAGCAAGCGATTACAAAACTGGCAGCAGGGATTGAACTTCTCATCTTATCTGCCGATATATTAGATGATATTGAAGATCAGGATAATGATTCGTATCCTTGGATGAACGTAAACCAAGGAGTGGCCATCAATGCTTCTACGTATTTGTATACGGTGAGTATCCAATTCATCACATCAATTTGTGAAAATAATTCTCAACTAATAGAGAAACTGTTCCACTTCATCAAAATGTCTATGGAAGGGCAGCATGAGGATTTGAGTCATTTGTATGGAACAGAAGAAGAGTGTGTAGAGGTTTTAAGGAAAAAATCTGGATCTTTAACAGCTCTTTCTAGCGTACTGGGTGTTTATTTAGCGACAAGAAAAATGAATGCCACTGTAGAATCTTATTCGATATATTATGGTGTTGCTGAACAAATCAGTAACGATTTTTTTGCGTTATTTTCAAAAACAAACGGAGATTTTCAAAAAAAACAAACGCTGGCATTTAGTTATTTACAAAGACATTTTAACGATGTCAGTCTAGAGCTTCTTTCCTTCTTTTCTAACCGGCTGGATGAGTCAGAGCAAAAGCCGTTTCAACTGAAGCAAAAGTTACTTGAAGCTGGTTTGACTCAGTACATGGTTTCGATGAGAGAGATTATGCTGTTAAAAATGAAGCAAGGAATTGCACAACTTGATTTGCCTAAAACGAAAAAGGAACAATTATATGCATATATGACAAAGGAGGGCAATGATTGAACATTCAAAATGTTATTGCATATTTAGTGAAAAATCCTAGTGTTGTGAATGAATTGGACTTAGGGAATGCAAGTTTAATTCACACAGATGAGGAAACGATGAAAGCAATCATTCAAGGCATAAAAAAAGGGCAAATGTCTGCAGATTATATATGGTACTATAAATGATACTATTCATTTAAAAATGATTTAAAAGTTCTCCAGTTAAGGATGTTTTATACATGAAGATAACTTATACGAAACTATCTGCTTTTTTGGTTTTTCTGTCTTTTTTATTTGTGATCTATGTTTCATATATTTATGTATTTGATATTTTTAATGGAGCACGTGTTGCGGAGAACAAGAATGGTCAAGCAGAAGTTGTCAAAGTCGAATATCTTTCTTTAGCCTACACATCAGGATTAGAAGAAGGAGATATTATACTTAAAATCAATGGAGAACCTGCTAACAATAAAGATCATTTGATCAATGGTGAGCTTAGGAATGTGCAAAGAATTGATATTCAAAGAGGCAACCAAATGATCACCCTAAAAAATAAGACATTGATTGGTCAAGAAAGTTTATTTGTCTATATAATTCCTCTCATCCTGTATTCAATATGTTTATTTTGTATCTTCTTTATCATTCGTATTAACAAAGAGGTCCAACGAAAATCAGCATTTCTTTTAGTTTTATTTTTATTAACGATTTGTATCGGATATCTTAGTGCAGGTACTTCGGGTATTGGTGATAGATTTAGCCATTATGTCATCACATTTTGTTTATCAAGTGTATTTATCTTTTATATTCATTTCATTTATCAATATTTCAAAGAGTTTGACCTGCATATAACGACTCGAAAAACAATTTATATTTTATATAGTCTTCCTATAACTAATCTAGTAATAGAGCTGTTTGTTCCAATTGATTCGGCGATAGCCAGATACATGCCGAGTTTAAATCTTTTATTCTTTTTTGCTTCTATTATCATGTCATTCAAAGTCATTATTAATGGAATGCAGAAATATAAAGAGACAGAGCAGGGGTCTGTTTTAAAGTTTTTTGTCATGATTAATATCATAGCATTTTGTCCGTTTATATTTTTATTTGCAATTCCATATGTTTTGTTTCGTATTTATGTTGTAGATCCCTTTTTCTTAACTTCTTTTGTATTGCTCATTCCTTTTTCACTCGTGTATCAATTCATGACGAACAAACTTTACAATATGGATTTCTTGATTAGTAGACTTAAATACTATGGATTTCTTGCCATTACACCGACCATTTTAGTTGTTGTCACGTTTTATATTCTGCAAAAACCAGAAGATTTAAAGTACACACTGAAGCTCGCATTCATCACATATACACTCATGTTGGCTGTTTTCTATTTTAAAGAAATTTTAGATTTCCGTTTTCGTTTGAAACGTTTTTCAGAGAAGTATAATTACCAAGACAGCGTGTTTAAATTTACGCAGCTTATTCGTGAGGCGTCATCACTTCATCAAGTACTGTATCATTTGAAATACACCATTTTAGAAGTGCTCGTTGTGAATAAAGCCTTTGTGCTAGAGGTGAAGGCTAATGGAGAAATGATTGAAATTGATGAATCAACAAATGATAGTAAGTTATGGAAAGAATACGTGGATCAATTTCAAGATATTTTAGGTGAAGTTGGGAAAATCATCGAGCTTGATAAAGGGTTTATGATGAAAATTGGAGAGCGGGGCGGTCACTCGTTTATGATTTGCTGCTTATCCAATATACAGACGCCGAAATTGACCCGCGATGAAATCTCATGGCTGAAAACATTGGCATTTTACACAAGTGTCAGTTTAGAAAATGTCGTCAAGATCGAAGAACTGATGGAACATCTTGAGGATTTGAAACAGCGGGAAGCCAATCCCGCCTGGCTGAAGAAAGTCATGTTCGCCATGGAAGAGAAGCAGCGCTCAGATTTAGCGAGGGATCTTCATGATTCTGTGCTGCAGGATTTGATTTCACTGAAGAGACAGTCCGAGATGTTCTTAACCAATTTCCAAAACAACCAATGCCCAACATCTATTGAAAATTCATTGATCTCATGGAATGAACAAATGTCTAAGGTGATTCAAACCACGAGAGAAACATGTCATGAACTTCGGCCGCAGCTCCTCTATGATTTGGGGTTAGTGAAGGCAATTTCGAAGCTGACTTCGCAAATTCAAGAGGAAGCGCCATTTCATATTAGGCTGAATACAACCCGATTTGATAAAGAATTGGACATTGATATTGACTCACAGCTGAATATTTACCGGATAGTGCAGGAACTGTTATCCAATGCGTTGAAGCATTCTAAGGCCAGCCAAGTCTTAGTGATGCTCATTTGTATTAAAGATCAAGTTGTTCTCCATTATGAGGACGATGGAGTCGGATTTGATGCAAGCCAGCTTGATCAGCACACGATGAGCATGGGTCTTTCTGGCATAAGGGAACGAGTCAAAGCTCTAAATGGAAAGCTTCAAATTCACACAGCACCTGAAAAAGGGCTCAAGGTGAAAATTGAAATGGAATTGTAACGATTTCTTAAGGAATAAGACTTGGCATCTGCCAAGTCTTTTATATAAAATGGAAGTGAGTGATTTAAAGGGAGGAAGACATGAAGAAGATATTGGTCATTGATGATCATCCGGCTGTCATGGAAGGGACAAAAAGCATATTAGAATCAGATCAGCAGCTATCAGTCGATTGTTTAAGTCCTGATGCAGAAGGCGCCTTTTTAAAGACGCATGACTTTTCCATCTATGATGTGATCTTGATGGATTTAAATCTCGGGGATATCAATGGAATGGACATTGCCAAACAAATTCTAGAAACGAATCAACAAGTGAAAATTATCATTTATACAGGATATGAAGTAGATGATTATTTCGAAGAGGCCATTCGAGCTGGATTGCATGGTGCAATAAGTAAAACAGAGACAAAAGACAAAATCATTGAATACATACACCGCACATTGCAAGGAGAAGTTGTCATTCAGCTATCCTATTTAAAGAAATTAATTTCACAGCAGCAAGAGAAGCCAGAACAGGCGCAGCAGACGGATCATGAGCTGTTAACAGAGCGTGAATGTTTAATCTTAAGAGAAGTGGAAAAAGGGTACACAAACCAAGAGATCGCCGATGTGCTTCATTTGAGCAAACGCTCGATTGAATACAGTTTGACCTCCATCTTTAATAAGCTGAATGTTGGATCTCGAACGGAAGCGGTGTTAATTGCAAAATCGGAAAGTGTGCTGTAAACGTGTGAAGGGAGAGGGCCTTGATGGATGTGAGTGGTTCAAATACACTGCTTGAGGCACTGGGGATTGAGATTGTGGAATGCAATACGTCACGATGCGTGGCGACAATGCCAGTCGATCACCGAACAAAACAGCCATTTGGATTACTGCATGGAGGAGCATCAGCTGCTCTAGCAGAAACAGTGGCAAGCATGGGTGCTGCTGCTCATTTGGATTTAACGAAGCAGGTTTGTTCAGGTATTGAAATCAATGCCAATCATTTAAAATCTGTACGTGATGGAGTGGTGACAGCTACAGCTGTTCCTGTACATGTAGGACGGCGTACAATGGTATTCCAAATCGATATAAAAGATGATCGAGACCGTCATATCTGTACGTCAAGATGTACACTTGCTGTCATTGATCGCATATAAAAAAGCTCCCGGTGCAGCGGAAGCTTTTTTTAATACCCTTTTATGAACATGCAGGTAAAGTGAACAAGACCTGAATGTCATATTCTTCATTTATAAATAAGAGTCTTCTTTTCGTTTAATGACAAAGTTACGGAAACCGCCATAATCATCTTGGACACTTCGTTTGTCCATTTTCACACCAGTGTTGTAAGCGGCTCTTCCGATCAAATGAGCGCCGACTGGTGCGGTCAGAAAGATAAAGACAATCCCAAGCAGGATTTTCGCAGAGATGATCCCTGCAAGAAACCATTCATGAAAGAACACACCAACTAAAATGAGAACAACACCAAGTGTCGATGCTTTTGATGCAGCATGCATACGTGTGTAAACATCCGGCAGGCGAAGGACCCCAATGGCTGAAATCAAACAGAGGATGGCGCCAAGCAGAATAAAGAAAATCACGATCGCTTTAGCGATGACGATCATTTTCAATCACTTCCCCTTTCTCAAGGAATTTGGAAAAAGCGACAGTGCCGATAAAGGCAAGAATACCGAGCAGTAAAATAATTTCAAAGAACGTAGTGGTTTTCAGTAAGATAGACACGATGGCTGTCATCCCAATTAAATTGATTCCTATCGCATCAAGCGCACTAACGCGATCTGGGATAGAAGGTCCTTTGATGACCCGTATGACAAAAAACAAAGTAGACAGCGCAAGAATTCCAAGTGACATTTGCAAGATCAGTTCCATTACTTACCGCTCACCTCCTGAATCGCTTTTTCAAATGATACCCGAATATCGTGGATGGCTTTTTCAGCATCTTCAATATCCATCGCATGAATGTATAAAATCGAACGATCATCGGAAATATCGATGACCAATGTACCAGGTGTTAATGTAATCATATTGGCCAGTATGGTGATTTCCCAATCTGTTTTTAAATCTGTACGAAAGGCGAAAATACCAGGCTTGATCTTAAGCTTTGGAGATAACACCGTCTTGAGTACACTCAAATTGGCAAGAAGCAGCTCTCTGATAAAAATGATGACGAGCTTGAAAATCGCATAAAGGGCATAGCCGTAAAAACGTTGCGGGAAGAATCGCCGTAGCATAAAAATGGCGATCATCCCTAGTGCAAAGCCTGATACAAAGTCTGCAGCTCTGTATGTATCATTCATAAACATCCATGTAAAGGCGAGGAGAGCGTTTAATAATATTTGAAAGGCCATGTTCATCTACTCCTTCAGCACAGCTTGAATATATTTTTCTGGTGTTGAAAGCATTTCCGTAGCTTGATTGATATAAGGTGCAATGAATTCTGTGCCTAATCCAATCGCAAGCGATAAGATAACAAGCAGTACCCCAGGATATACCATTCCTCTAATGGATGGCTTTCTTCTTCGCATATCCTGATCCTCTCCCCAAAACCCGAGCATGAAAATCCTCATAACAGAATAAAGGACAAGAAGACTGGACAGTAAAACAAGGATAGAGAACGTCATGTACCCAGCAGAAAACCCACCTTCAACAATTTTCAGCTTGCCAACAAATCCACTTAGCGGAGGAATACCCGCAAGTGATAAAGCCGATATGAAGAACATCCAGCCGAGTAGAGGCTGGGATTGAATCAGCCCACCCATTTTTTTCAGATGATTGGTTCCAGCATACACAAACAGTGCCCCTGCGAGCATAAATAGAGCTCCTTTGATCACCATATCGTGAATGAGGTAATAAATGGCGCCTTGAAGTGATGCCGGTGTATTGGCCGCAATCCCAAACAAAATGACACCAACAGCTGTGACAATGTTATAAATCACAATTTTTTGCACATCAGAATAGGCGATAGAGCCAATGACACCGAATATAACCGTTAGAGCGGCTAGCCAGGCCATAATTGTATGTGTAAAACCTGTATCATGTATAAAGATGAGCGTAAAGACCCTGGCAATCGCATATAGCCCGACCTTTGTCAGCAGTGCGCCAAACAAAGCTGAAATCGCTGCCGGCGGTGCATGATAAGACCCTGGCAACCAGAAATAAAGCGGGAAGACCCCAGCTTTTAAGCCAAATACAATCAGGAACAGAATGGCAATCACGGTGATTAACCCTGTTTGCCCAGATTCAGCAATTTTCACACTTAAATCAGCCATGTTCAGTGTGCCTGTTAATGCATATAAACACGCTACGCCAACAATAAATAATGCCGATGAGATAATATTAAACACAATGTATTTCAGTGATTCACGAAGCTGAGGCTTTGAACCACCCAGAACAATGAGCATATAAGATGCCATTAGCAACAATTCAAAGAAGACAAACAGGTTGAAAATATCTCCCGTTAAAAAGGCACCACTGACGCCAGCTAACAAGAATTGGACACCAGAATAATAGAACAGCCGCTCTCTTTCTTTCCCAATCGTTTGAAAGGAAAAAAGAACTGTGACAAGTCCAACAATGGAAGCGGTCAAAACAAGAAGTGCAGCAAACTGATCGGCCACAAGGGCAATGCCAAACGGTGCTTTCCAGCCGCCTAGGTAAAGGGTTTGTATGCCGTTTGTGAAAATCGTTTGGACCAAATAGACATTACAGATAATGGCTAAAAGAGATGCAAATACACTAAAGCCTCTCGACAGCATGGTGTTTTTATTCATAAAAATCAATAATGTAGCAGCTAGTAATGGTATTAATATAGGCAGGATCACGAGATTATTCATGCTGATCATTTCCTCTCATTTGATCCATGTCATCTGTTCTCAGCTCTTGGAAGGCACGGAAGGCCATCACGAGCAAAAAGGATGTTACACCAAAAGCAATGACAATAGCTGTTAAAATTAATGCTTGTGGCAATGGATCTACATAGGATGTGAGCCCCTCTTTCAAAATAGGAGGTGCTCCCTTTTTTAAGCCGCCCATTGTTAATAGAAGCAAATGGACGCCGTGACTTAAAACGGCAGTACCGACGATGACCCGCAGAAGGCTTTTTGAAAGCATTAAATAGGTCGCTGCCATAAAAATGATTCCGACGATAATAGACATTAGAAATTCCATTATTCCTTCTCTCCAATCGTTTGAATAATGGTCATGGTGACACCAACAACAACTAAATACACACCGATATCAAACAGGACTGCTGTCGCCAGTTCTGTTTTCCCTAGAAACGGCAGTTGGAAATAATCAAATGCATGGGATAGGAAAGGTGCTCCGAACAGAAAAGATCCCATGCCTGTTAGGATGGCAACGAGCAAACCGACACCAGCCACATAAATAAAGTCAAATGGTAAAATGCGTCTGACTGTTTTAAGGTCATAGGCTAAAAGCAGAAGGACGACAGCACCAGCACTCATCAAACCGCCAATGAATCCTCCGCCAGGATTGTTATGTCCTGCAAGAAATAGGTGAAGTGAGAAAAGCAAGATGATGAATGCTGTAATTTTAGTAGTGACTTGTAAGAGCATATCATTCGTATCAATCTTTCTCATCGCCGTACGCCTCTCTTCCGTTTTCCTTGTGCTTTTACCTTCAATAATCCATAAATACCGAGTGCCGCAATGGCCAGCACTGTAATCTCAAAGAGTGTATCAAAGCCCCTGAAATCGACAAGAATGACATTGACAATATTGTCTCCGCCAGCCAGTTTGTAGCTGTTTTCAATGAAGTACGTGGAAATCGTGTCAAGAGACTGCTGGCTTGTGGAAGCGAAAGCAAGACAGGTGACAACGACTCCAACACCTAATGAGATGATCAAATTTGTTAATTTAAATCTTCGTGTTTTTTGCTTCAGACTCAGCTTTGGCAAATGATAGAAGCAAAGTAAAAACAGCGCGACAGAAATGGTTTCAATAATGAGCTGTGTCAGCGCAAGGTCAGGTGCTCTGAAAATCACGAAGAACAATGACAGCGTGTAGCCCATAACACCTAGCGCAATAATAGCTGTTAAGCGTGAACGAGCAAATACAGTCGTGACTGTCGCTGCGACCATCACAAGTGAAAGGATGGCTTCGTACGTGCCGATTGATGCAGCGTGCTCAGTTTGAAATGAGAAGGCTTGCTTGTAGAACATCACGCTGCCCAGCACGATAATCATAAAACCAAATACATAGACAAGATAGTCACGAAGGAATCCTGTCATATAGCTGTTTGTTAGGCGGTATGACCCTTTTTCTACACCTATAAGCGACCGATCATACAAAGCGTTAAATGACCATTTTTCTTTAAATATGTTGTACATTGGGCGCCATTTTGACAGCGTTAAATAGCCAATGGTACCGAGCGCAACTACACCAATTGTCATGTAAAGCTCTGGCTGGAATCCATGCCACGCTTCAATTTTTACGGCAAAGCGGCTTCCTGTTTGAATGGCTTCAGGAATGATCGCTTGAATGGCAGGTTCAATGACAGAATAGGCAAGAATATTAGGGAAAAAGAAAAACGTGACCACAAGTGCAGCTAAAATAATTGGCGGGATCAGCATACCAATCGGTGCTTCATGCGGTTTTTTCTCCAATTGGTCGACATTCAGACGGCCTCTAAATGTTTTGAAGACGATCATCATACTGTAGATGAACGTAAACACACTAGCGAGCCAAGCGATAGCAGGGAAGACAGCCCCCCATGTTGAAACATCCGTAAAGCTGATATCAGAAATCCGAATCATACTTGTGAAAAATAGCTCTTTACTTAAAAATCCATTAAAAGGCGGGAGTCCAGCCATCGAGAATGTACCAATTAACGTAATTGTAAAGGTAATTGGCATAATGGTCATTAATCCACCTAATTTGCGAATATCACGTGTACCTGTTTCGTGATCGATAATCCCTGCTGCCATAAAGAGACTTCCTTTAAAAGTCGCGTGGTTAATGAGATGAAAAATAGCAGCAAGAACGGCTGCGCCAAAAAAGGCAGGGTTGTTTTCATGAATGGCAGCTGCGCCTACTCCTAGCATGAGCATAATCATACCGAGTTGACTCACTGTCGAGAAGGCCAGAATGGCTTTCAAATCATTTTGCCGAACGGCGTGGAAAGATCCCCAGAATAGTGTGATAAGTCCGACAATCGAAATGGTCCAAAACCACACCTCTGATATAGCAAAAATCGGACTAAAGCGGGCAACCAGATAAATACCGGCTTTGACCATAGTAGCAGAATGCAGATAACTGCTTACAGGGGTTGGTGCTTCCATAGCATCAGGCAGCCAAATATAAAATGGGAACTGCGCTGATTTCGTGAAGGCCCCTAGTAAAATGAGAACCATCGCAGGGATGAAATAAGGTGATGCCATAATGAGCTGAAGCTGATTGACTGCTTCGCGAATACTGAATGAATCAGTGATCAGGTAAATGAGGATGAAGCCGCCAAGCATAGCTAATCCGCCAAACACAGTAATAAGCAGTGATTTGGTTGCTCCGTAACGAGAACGCTCACGCTTATACCAATACCCAATTAAGAGGAAGGAAGAGATACTTGTTAGCTCCCAGAACAAATAAAGTACGACCATGTTATCAGAGAGGACAACACCGAGCATAGCGGTCATAAACATTAATAAATACGTATAGAAAGAGCCAAGCTGTTCTTTTTCCTTTGATAAGTAGAAAATACTGTACAGTACCACAAGTGCACCAATACCTGTGATGAGTAAAGCAAATAACAGGCTGAGACCATCTACATACACAGTGAAATTCATCCCTAGAGAGGGAATCCATTCAGCTTGTGAGAACAACGTTCGTCCATTCGAGGTGATCTGGAGCAATTGGATGAAATAGGTAAATAAAAGAATAGGCAAGATGAGAACAAACCATCCTGTATGTATACGCCTTACGTATTTAAAGAGAAAAGGGACGACAAAGGCAAGTAAAAAAGGTGATAGGATGGCGAAGTGAATAAGCTGCAAGAAAATGAACCTCCTTTGATCAATATAAATTCACGTTCTAAAGAACTGGTAATTAAAATTATAGCGTAAATACAGACATAGTGCATTGGTTTGAACTGATTTACGACAAATTGAATTTATTTTGAGTTCTTTTGACCACAAAAAATATTTTATCAAAAATGAAACTCGTTGTATATTGTTTTGTATTTCGTACATGCTTTTCTTAAAGGAGCTGATCAAATGAAACGAAAGATCGCCATCAGCTTAAGCATATTCTGCACGATTTTAGGAGGAGCATTCTTGATTGAACGAAATGATCAAAAAAGGTGGCAGGCCGGGAGTGAATGGCCGCTATTTTCTGAACAACTCCTCCATATGACCTATCCGCAGGCGAAACAGTATCCTTTTCAGCCTCGGGAGTATATACGAATTGTATTAGCTGATGAATGAGGATGTATGGGAGAAAAGAAATATAAAAAAAGCATGTCCCTTACGAAAAGGACATGCTTTTTGTTTCTTTTTTAAGTAAACATTCTAAGTAAGATTGTTGCGCAAATAACGGTTGCTGCTCCGCCAAGACGTGTAGAGACTTGAGCGAAAGGCATAAGGCCCATTCTTCCAGAAGCTGAAAGAATCGCAACATCACCAGTACCGCCTAATCCACTGTGACAGCCAGTCACAATGGCAGATTCAACTGGATACATGTTCATGAATTTACCAACAAAGTAACCAGAACCAACCATGCCTAGAACAACAGCAATACATACACATACGAAAGGAATCGAAATGACAGTAGCCACATCATCAAGTGGAATGTATAGAATTCCTAAACCAACCATTAGAGGCCATGTAAAGCTTTTCGATACAAACTTGTAGAACTGCTGTGAGCCGTTTTGCAAATGCTGAGGCATCACGTTTAAGTATTTGATTAATGCAGCAAGAACAATCATTAAGATTGGACCTGGAATATGAACAAAACTTTCTAATAAGCCGCCAAAGATAAAGGTTGTACAAGCAACAAGTACACCTGCACCCATTAAGCTGAAGTCAACTTTAGTATCCATGTCAGGCTGTTCAAAGATTTCATTTGCTTCTTTTGATTTAACAAGTCGTCCATTCCCGTTTAGTTCAGGACGTTTTTCACCAAGCTTTTTCATTGCGCCAGCACAAATGATGGCAATGACGTTCCCAATGACAGCAGCCGGAATCAATTGAGAAATTAATGACTCTGCTGATACACCAAGAATTTGTGAATAAGCAATTGATAATGGCAATATCCCTTCACCGACACCACCGGCAATAATCGGTACAATGATAAAGAAGAACGAATGATGCGGTGTGTAACCAACTAGAAGACCCACTAGAATTCCAGCAGCTACAGCTGTAATTGTACCTGCAACAAGAGGAACAAACATACGAATAAGGCCTTGTACTAAAACAGTTCGTTGCATCCCAAGAATACTACCTACTACAAGAGCAGATATATAGAAGTATAGGAAGTTCGACGTTTTCATCAGAGACGTAACCGCTTCCAACGAGTTTGGATTCAGAACATGAAAAAAGACCAGGAACGATGGTACGAATAAAGAAAGAATCGCCGGTCCACCAATATCTTTTAAGATTGGAATACGTTGTCCTACATCTCCTAGGAAAATCCCCAAAATCATAATAACAGCGAAACCACCAAGCATATTTGCTGGAATTTTATTAAAATAAGCGGCAGTTAAAATAATCGCTGCAAGTACTATATACACAGGTAGATCAATAACACCAATTTTCCAAGAAAGAATTTTTCGGAAAACGCTTTTATTATTGTCAGAATCGTTTGTAATCGATTTCAATTGTTGTGTATTAGCCACATAAACACCCCCAAATGCTATTTGTCTCAATTGTAGAAGATTCTGTGACACTCATCTATTTATTAAACTAAATTAAGTGTAATAAAAGTAAAATAAACGGGGGTTTTGTCGTTTTTATCATACAAAAATCCCCTGAAGATAGTTTGTCCTTCAGGGGATTGATCATACATGGTATTTATTTATCGTTTTCCTTTTAAATAAGGGGTACCAAGTGCTTTTGGTGCGTCTGCTCGTCCAATGAAGCCAGTAAGAGCTAGGATCGTCAGCACATATGGTGCAATGAGCATGTACACATTCGGGATATCTTGAAACAGCGGAAGCAGAGAGCCAATGATGCTTAAGCTTTGTGCAAATCCAAAGAATAAAGCAGCGCCCATAGCGCCAAATGGGTGCCATTTCCCGAAAACAAGGGCGGCTAGCGCAATGAAGCCTTGTCCTGTAATGGTGGCGTGTGAGAAATCAAGAGCGATGGTCGATGCATACACAGCTCCGCCAAGACCGCCAAATAGACCACTAATGAAGACGCCGATATAGCGCATCCGGTATACCTTGATTCCCATTGTATCAGCTGCCATTGGATGCTCTCCGACTGCACGAAGTCGTAAGCCAAACGGCATTTTAAATAAAACAAACCAAGCGACAACCGCAAGAACTAATGCGAGAATGGACGTATAATACACATCTTTAAAGAAAATATCACCAATGATCGGAATGTCACTTAAAAGGGGAATATCTCCTTTATAGAAAGGTTCTGTAATTTTATCCGTTTGTGCTTTTCCATAAATCAGTTTGACAACAAACAGCGTAGTACCAAGGGCAAGCATGTTAATCGCAACACCACTGACCGTTTGATCTGCTCTGAACGTAATAGTGGCAACAGCGTGAATGAGTGAGAACACGCCGCCAATGGCCATACCAACAAGAAGACCGAGCCACGGGGTCAAGGCACCAAACGTATCAGCAAACATTAAGTTAAAGATAATACTAGAAAATGCTCCGACGACCATCAAACCTTCAAGACCGATATTGACGACACCTGATCTTTCTGAAAAGACGCCTCCAAGAGCGGTTAAAATAAGTGGTGCAGCATAAACGAGTGTAGCCGGGACGATGATTTCAAGAATTTGCAGAAATCCCACTTATTTTCCCCCCTTTTTCTTCAATTGTTGAATGACAAGACGGATGATATAGCTTGAGGCAACGAAAAGAATAATGATCGCAATCACAATATCAACGACCTCAGTCGGTACGCCAGATTCAAGCGGCATGTTTAAAGCACCGACTTTTAATCCACCAAGCAATAATGCAGCTAAGACGACACCAATAGCTGTATTTCCGCCTAATAAGGCAACAGCGATTCCATCAAAACCAACGCCAGTGAATGATCCTTTAATCGAAGCATATTCAAATGTTCCGAGTCCTTCCATCGCACCTGCAAGACCTGCAAAGGCACCAGAAATGAGCATCGCATAAATGATGTTGCGTCGAACGTTCATTCCAGCATAATGAGAGGCCTGCTGGTTCATCCCAACTGCGCGTAATTCAAACCCTTTAGAGGTTTTCTGGATAATAACCCACATGACAACAGCCGCAATAATGGCAACAAAAATCCCATTATGCATTCTTGAGAAATCAGTGATCTGCTCAAAAAAACCAGATCGAAGGGAAGCTGTTGCATCAATTTTTTCTGTTTTATCTTTATTGTTTGTTAAGACATTTGAAATCAAATAATTTGTGACATGAAGGGCAATGTAGTTCATCATGATGGTGACAATGACTTCATGTACGTAAAAACGAGCTTTTAAAAATCCGGGAATAAAGCCCCATAATGCACCAGCAACTGCTGCTGTGATCAGTGCAAGAGGCAGATGGATATACATAGGTGCATGGACAGTTGTGCCGATCCATACAGCAGCTACCCAGCCAATCAGCATTTGACCTTCTACCCCGATATTAAAGAGGCCTGTCCGAAATGCAAAGGCAACAGCAAGTCCTGATAAAATATAAGGCGTGACTTGTCGGATGGTTTCTCCCATATAATAGGTTTCACCGAAGACGCCATTCCAAAGGGCGCTATAACCTTCGATGACACTATAACCGCTTGCCAGCATAATGATGGCCCCAACGAAAAGACCAAGTACAATGGCTATAAGCGGAATCAGCAGATTTGTTAAGCGATTAGACATTTGCTTCTTTCCCCACTTCCTGTTGCGTACTTCCAGCCATTAACAGACCAAGTTCTTGCTCTGTTGTTTCTTTTGGATCGACAATGGCAATAATGCTGCCTTCGAAAATAACAGCAATCTTATCACTGACATTGATAATTTCATCAAGCTCAAAGGAGATGAGCAGAACAGCTTTGCCTGAATCCCTTTGTTCAATCAGACGTTTATGAACAAACTCAATGGCTCCGACATCAAGTCCACGTGTCGGCTGTGCGGCAATTAATAAATCAGGATTTCGGTCCACTTCACGGCCAATAATGGCTTTTTGCTGGTTACCGCCTGATAGTGCACGTGCTTCTGTATATTCACTAGGTGTCCGTACGTCGTATTCAGCAATGATTTGTTTTGCTTTTTGATAAATATTTTTCATATTCATCAAGCCAAACTTCGAATATGGACGCTGATAATACGTTTGTAAGGAAATATTTTCTCCAATTGAAAAATCAAGGACAAGTCCGTGCTTATGACGGTCTTGAGGGATGTGTCCGATACCAGATTCTGTGACCTTACGAGGCGGGAGATTTTGAATGGCTTTCCCGTTTAGCATGATCGTGCCAGATTCGGATTTTTTCAGACCTGTAATGGCTTCAATTAATTCAGATTGACCATTTCCGTCTACACCCGCAATTCCGACAATTTCACCAGCTTTCACTGATAAATTGAGTTGTTTCACAGCTTCAATTCCTCGCGCATCTTTGACAGTGAGATCTTGAATTTGCAAGACTTCTTCAGCAGGGGAGGCTGCTTTTTTGTCTGTTTTAAATGAGACTTCGCGGCCGACCATTAAGCTGGCAAGCTCGTCTTTGTTTGTGTGTTCCACATCAAGTGTACGAATACCTTGCCCTTTTCGGATAATGGTCACGCGATGACAGGCATCCATAATTTCTTTTAGCTTGTGGGTAATTAAAATAATGGATTTGCCTTCATTGATTAAGTTTTTCATAATTTGTATGAGTTCTTTTATTTCTTGAGGTGTTAAGACGGCTGTTGGTTCGTCGAAGATCAAGATGTCAGCGCCGCGGTATAGTGTTTTTAAGATTTCTGCTCGCTGCTGCATACCGACTGAGATGTCAGATACTTTAGCGGCAGGGTCTATTTTCAGTCCATAACGGTCAGAAAGTTCCTGCACTTGCTGAATGGCTTGTTCTTTGTCAATCTTTCCAAATTTCTTTGGCTCTTTTCCTAAAATAATGTTTTCAGCCACAGTAAATGTATCAACTAGCATAAAATGCTGATGGACCATTCCAATGCCTAAATCACTTGCATCATTTGGACTTGAGATTGTAACCGGTTTTCCGTGTACCTTGATTTCACCTTTTTCAGGCTGATACAGTCCGAAAAGCACGTTCATGAGCGTTGATTTTCCAGCGCCGTTTTCACCAAGCAGCGCATGAATTTCGCCCTTTTTTAGCTGCAGCGTAATGTTATCATTTGCTACAATGCCAGGGAATTCTTTGCGTATATTCAACATTTCAATGACATAATCCACAGGTTTAACCGCTCCTTTTTTAGGGTGCTGATGAAGATAAAAACTAGCAAAAGAAAAGCTGCAAAACAAGGCTGCAGCTTTTCTTTTACCACCTTTTACGAATAAAGAGGAGGTAAAGGAGAGGCAAGGGGATAAGACGCGCTTATCCCGATGCACAAATTAAGCTTTAAAATCTTTTAGTTCATCACGTGTTGCAGGGATTTTCACTTCACCCTTGATGATTTTTTGTTTCCATTCTTCGATTTTCTTCAATACATCTTTATCAAGATTCTCTTGAGATGGAGAGATGTCAACGCCGCCTTCTTTCAGACCGTACGTGATGACTTCGCCACCAGGGAATTTACCTTCTTTTGCTTTTGTTGTTAAGTCTTGTACCGCTGTGTCTACTTTCTTAATCATAGAAGTAAGAGTGACACTTTGTTTTGTTCCAGGTACTTTACCTTCGTCATACTGGTCTTTATCAACACCAATGACCCACACTTTGCGGTCAGGATCAGCTTTTTTCAGGTTTTTCGCTTCTGTGAAGACACCAGTTCCAGTTCCGCCTGCTGCGTGGTAAATGACGTCAACGCCAGATTTGTACATACTTTCAGCTGTTGCTTTACCGATGTCTGCTTTATCAAATGCACCAGCATATTTCACTTCAACTTTTGCTTTTGGATTAGCTGCTTCAACGCCTGCACGGAAACCAACTTCGAATTTTCTGATTAATTCAGAATCAACGCCGCCAACAAAACCAATTTTGTTTGATTTTGTAGAAAGAGCCGCTGCAACACCTACAAGGAATGAACCTTCATTTTCGTTAAATGTAATGCTTGCTACGTTGTCTTTTTTCACAACTGCATCAACGATGGCAAAGTGGTTTTTCTTACGTTGATTCGCAATTTCAGTAATAGAATCTTGCATTAAGAAACCAATTCCGTAAATCAAATCAAATTTCTCACGAGCAAGTGTGTTTAAGTTTGTTGTATAGTCAGCGTCTGATTTAGATTGTAAGTAATCAAAGCCGTTTTTACCTTTTGTTAAATTGTTGTCTTTCCCAAATGCTTGTAAACCTTCCCAAGCAGATTGGTTAAACGATTTGTCATCGACACCACCGACATCAGTTACCATTGCAACAGTGAATTGATCTTTATCTTTTTTGTTTTCACCGCTGTTTGAGCCAGAGTTGCCGCATGCTCCAAGGATGGTTCCTGCTGCTACGACTAAGGACAATGCAAGTCCAATTTTGCGCTTCTTCAAAACATAACCCCCTATAAAATTTAAAAGTTTCAGAAAAGTCTCGCGAAAAAAGACCGACTCTTGCCTTCTCCTATCCTTGTGAAAAGGGTATTTTATCCTGCATTCTTTTAAAATTGATGGAAACAGGAGAGAAGATGTAAGACATCAGACTTATATCTCGTTGAACTAATCAATCATAATTTATCATTTCCCATCGAATAAATAAATAGAAATTTGTTTTATTTTTAAAAAAATGTTAAAAGGCTAAATTCGATGTCTTTTTATGTGCTGAAATATGATATAATGCCGCTTTTATGATGTGCTCTACTACAGTGGAACCACTGATATCAAGGGGTTTGTGACATCGTATGCCATAAAAAAACATCTGGCCTTTGTGAAAGGTCAGATGTGTCAAATTAAAGATATTGCTGAATCAAATTCATGTTGCTTGTATTCAGTTTATATTGGAAAACAGGGCGGCCGATTGTCCCGTATGCCATCTCCACATCAACCACTTCGATATCCTCAAGAAATTTCAAATATTTTCTAATCGAAACTTGGGAGATTTCAGTATGATTGGCTAGGTCTTCGGTCGTGAAAGCCTGCTGACCGAATGATTGAATGCTTGTCCAGATGAGTTTGAGTGTGCTCTTCGTCAGGCCTTTTGGCAGCAGGACTTTTTCCGCCTCTGCTTTTTTATGAAAAAGCTTCGCGTCTAAATCATTTTGAGAGATGCTATTCATCGTTTGGTATAGGGCATGTTTTCTTTTATATTCTGCCAGTGCTGATTGGAAGCGTTCAAACTCAAAAGGTTTGATTAAATAGTCGACAGCTCCGTTTCGCATCGTTTGCTGTACGACATCCACTTCATTTGCAGCTGAAATGACGATGACGTCAACGGAATGATTTTGCTGACGAATTTCTGATAATAGGGCGAGCCCATTTTGTCCAGGCATATAAATATCAAGCAATACAAGGTGAATGATTTCTGATTTTAAGATGTCTAGTGCCTTTTGAAATGAGGTGGCAATCCCTTTTAATTCAAATCCTTCTATTTGGGTCAAGTAGCGTTTATTCAGCTCTCCGACCATTGGGTCATCTTCTACGATCAACACATTAATCATGTGAATCCTCCTTTTGTTTATATGGAATACGGAGACTAAAGGTCGTTCCTTCTCCTTTTTCGCTTGTGACGATCATATGTCCGTTCAGTTTTTTGATGCTTTGGTCAACAAAGTAAAGGCCAAATCCTCTGTCTTCTCCTTTTGTTGAAAAGCCTTGATCAAACATAATGTCCTGTTCTTCTTTTGTCAGACCGACACCTGTGTCTGTAATTTCAATATGAAGCTGCTCTTGGACATATCTGAATGAGATGGAGATATTTTTGATCTCTGTATGGGAAACGGCATCGAGTGCGTTATTTAACAGATTACCGATGACCGTAATAAGGTCATGTGTGACTGCTGGGTCCTCCGAGTTTGGTACCTGTGTACTGCAATTGACTTCTAAAGCTGCGCCTTGTTCTCTGATGTAGCTTTGTTTTCCTAGTAAAAACCCGGCTAAGACTGAGTTTTTCACATGGTTGATGATTTCATTTGTTTCTGTCTGCTGATAAATCGCAATATCTTTAATATAGGTGCCAAGGTCATCATAGTTCTTTAGCTGTACCAATCCTAAAATGACATGAAGCTTGTTCATAAATTCGTGTGACTGGGCACGAAGTGCATTGGCATACATCTTCACCCCGCTCAGCTGCTCAGCCAGGTGTTTGACTTCTGTTTTGTCACGGAAGGTTGCGATCGCTCCGACAATTTCTCCTTTTACCGTAATCGGCACCTCATTAAAGACAAGCTCCAGTCCGTTCATTCTGACATCGCGATCAAGCAGCGGTTTCCGTGTTTCGATTACTTGCTTTAAGCCGCTTGAAGGAAGAAGGGCCTGTACATCTTGTTCTCTAGGGTCAACCATAATGCCCATATTATGAAAAAGACGTTTAGCTTCTGCATTTGCCAGCTTTATTTTACCGTGCTGATCGACGGCAAGAATGCCTTCTTTTGTTGATTCTAGCATAGCGCTTCGTTCTTTTAATAATGTGGCAATTTCATCTGGCTCTAGTCCAAACATAATCTTCTTTACTTTACGTGCCACAATGAGTGCGCCGATAATGCCAGATAAAAGGCTAAGCGATGTGACAAAATAGAGCGGGAGCAGGCTTTGATGAATAATTAAATCAATTTCCTTTAATGTAATCCCAACTGCCACAGCCCCGAGCTGCTTGCCATCTTGGTTGTAAACAGGAACAAAGGCACGCATGGACTTGCCAAGTGTTCCAGATGCGGTACTAATATGTTCTTTACCCTGTAATGCCGGTTTTTCATCACCGCCAGCAAACCGCTTCCCAATCTTTTGTGGATTCGGATGTGTTTTGCGGATACCGTTCATATCCATGACGACAACGAATTCGGTTTTGGTAATACGCTGAACACTTGTTGTATATTTTCGCAGTGCTGTATATGATTGATCTTTTTCCAATGATTTTGCTGTGATCGGAGCCTCTGCGACCATTTTGGCAGTGGAGAGGGCGATATCACGTTCCTGCTGATGAATATTTTTGGCTGTTTCTGACCAGATCGTAAAGAATGTGATACAGAGGGAGATCAGGACAACAATACAGACAAAGATCGTCAGCCGTGTTTGCAGTCTTAAAGTTTTTTTCACGAGTATACCCCTAACGCGCAATTTTTTCGTAATAGTAATACTTTAACGGGAAAATGTAAGTTTGTGAAGGAATGTACGTGCAAAATCACAAATTTGATTTAGATTCCAGTTTACTTGGAAAGCATCTTGTCAATCCGTTTTAAGTGAGCCATAATAAAAATGAGCTTATGAGAAAGGATCTATTTATGAAAAATACATATTTGACTGGATATTTTCCGCTGATTTCGATTTTGCTATTCAGCTCTGCCTTTTCTATTTTTACAGTAGGTATCACGACTGACTTCTTGACCCAAGCAGGAATTTTAAAAGGAATGCTGGAATTTTTCTCTGAACAGGGCATTCGTCTTGCTTTATTTGCCGCATTTGCACTTGTTTATTTTATGATTTTATCTGCTTTAAAACTCATTGCAGATACGGTGTTAGAGTTGGCGCTACTCTTTTTTGCAAAGGACCCTGAAGGGGAGAACTTAAAGAAAATTCGGATTGCATCGGTTGTCTATTTGTTTGCCAGCTTACTTGCATTTCTATTGACGCAGCAGCTCATTTTGCTTGTTGGGCTTTTTGTTTTAGCAAGTCTTGTCTATTTTATCTGGGTTGTGGTACGCATTTATCAATCACTTTCCATGCTGAATTTAATTGGGTTTATGATGTTTAATCTGCTGTTTTGGGCCACGTTTTTGATCGGCATTTTGTACTTATTTATTAAGCTATATAACAGTGTGATGGCGAGTCTGCCAACTTAATCAGACGAAAGAAAGCATCCTCCGATGATGGAGGATGCTTTTTTTATGGAAGAAACCGCTTCTGAATATCAGGTGTAGGCATCATACAGGATGTTTTTTGACCAAACCATTTGTAGCGATTCTTTGCAATGAGTTGATAAAACCAGTCACGGATTGGACGAGGGATCGCGAGGAGTAAATAGCTCCATCTGTATATCCCTTTTAAATGCCGCGCCGCTTTTAAGATGCCTGTTGACTTCATATAAAGGGTCCCATTTTCAATATAAATGAATGAATTGAACTCATCTAAAGGCAAGCCGTTTTCTTTTAAAATACGCTGCCCTGTATCTGATTGTAAAGAAGCAAACATCATCCGCTCATTCGGGTCGCGCTTGATGATAAACTGAACAGCACCACTGCACACGTTGCAGACACCGTCAAATAAAATGAAGTGAGAGGGTTGTGTTGAATGCATCGCAATCAAACCTCCTGTTTATCTAGCGTATTGCATAGTTTGTTTCCAAATACGTAAGTGCGGGCTTGAACTATAAATAGATTCAACGGTTCCTCTATCTCTTCCTACCCATACACCCATTGTGTATTGATCTGTCAGGCCAACAAACCAAATGTCTTTGTAGTCATTGGATGTCCCTGTTTTCCCCCCAATGTAAGGAGAATTGAAATTCGCCTTTTTCCCTGTTCCACTTTTCACAACAGAGGCAAGCAGCTTGCGCATTGTTTCATTTGTACGCTGAGAATAGATTTGCTTCGGCGACTCTTTCCACTTGTAAAGGGTTTTGCCGTTTAAGTCTGTGACCTTTGTAATGGAGTGGTTTCGCGTATAGGCACCTTGATTGCCAAACACGGTATATGCATCGGTTATTTCTAGCGGCGAGAAGCCTTTTGTAAATCCTCCAAGTGCAGAAGGGAGGCGGTAATCATCTGCGACAATATGTTCGAATGAAAACTTTTCTAAATAGCTGAAGCCTTTTTTGACACCGACTGTATCAAGCATACGAATCGCTGGTGTATTGTAAGAGTTCTTAAAGGCTGTTTCAAGTGTTACAGTTCCATACGTTTTATGATTATAGTTTTGCGGGCAATATCCGCTACTGCAAAACTTGCCGGCACTGATTTTGCTTGATGCCGTGGCACCGGTTTGATCAATATAAGGGCCATAATCTAACAGTGGCTTAATGGCGGAACCTGGTTGTCTTTGCGCTTGATAGGCGTAGTTGAAATCAAATTTTTTATAATTCTTCCCGCCAGCAAGTGCGACGATTTGATGGGTTTGGTGGTTAATGACTGCTGAACCGCCTTCCACACCTTGATAAGGCAATTGTGCATTGAGCTGATAAACCGCTCTTTGTTGTAAGGAAGGGTCTAGTGCTGTATAAATCTTCACACCATCTTGAAGCAATGCACTTACCTTTTCTGATAATTCTTTTTGAATTGCCTTTTTTGCGCCAGCTGTTTTGGCTTTTTTCAATCGTTTTGTAAAGCCTTCCTGATCAGACACCAGATCGGTAAATTCTTCATTGGCGTATGTTACATAGTCAGGGTAAAGATTTTTCTTTTCACTTAAGGACAAGCTGATTTTTTCTTTCACTGCTTTTTTGTATTGCTTCTTAGTAATGACACCATCTTTTTCTAAAATACCAAGCAGCCGTTCCTGGCGTTTCTTTGTATGTTTGAATTGTTTCAATGGGTCATACAGCGTAGGGTTGTTAGGAATCGCAGAAATAAATGCCATCTGTGCAAGCGTCAAAGAACTAAGCGGCTTATCAAAATAGTAATTAGCCGCAGAACCGACACCGTAAACCCCGTTACTGAAATAAATCGTATTTAAATAGCTTTCGAGAATTTCCTCTTTTGTAAATTTTCGCTCGAGCTCATAGGAATAGAGCAGTTCTGTAAACTTTCGGCTGAATGAACGTTCATGACTTAAATATAAATTACGGGATAACTGTTGTGTGATGGTGCTAGCGCCTTGGCTAATGCCATGGTTTTTCACATTTGCGGCAAGGGCACGAATCACGCCCATAAAGTCAATGCCTTTATGGTCATAAAAGTTGCGGTCCTCTGATCGGAGGAACAGCTCCTTGACGGAATCAGGAATTTTATCGTACTTCACGAAAACACGGTTCTCATCGTTTGATACGATCTCAGAGATAAGAGAACCATCTCGATCATACATATAACTGTTTTGGGAAAAGTCTACCTTTTCCAGCTTGATTTTTTGATCAAGCACTTCGTTAACAGGTTTTACACTTGCGGCTTCTTCCTTTGATAGATAAAAAGTCAGAACAAATAATGGGATGAGGGCAGCAAGTAATAACCAACCAATGATTGCACGAAACATGAGGTCACTCACTTTCTTCGGATTTCTAGCCATATCGTACCATTCTTTTGCGATTACGAGAAGGTTATTTTTAGAAAAGAATAGACGTGAAGTCTAGTAAACAAGGCATTTAGACAGAAGAAAAGAGTATCTGATGATGGATCAGACACTCCTCTCTTTTGTCTTTGATTGTGAGCGGACCGCCCATAAAAATAATGCCCCGAAAAGGAAAATGCCGGCGGTGACATAAAAGACAGCTGGAATTCCGTAATGACTCGCCACAATGCCGCCTATAACGGGTCCGACGACATTTCCAAGAAAGCGGAAGCTGACATTGTAACCAAGCACTTCTCCTTGCATAGAGGCAGGCGCTTTGATGCGAATATAGGCCGTCGTACAAGGAATGATGCCGCCTAGTGCCATCCCGTATAAGAAACGGAAGATCACTAACATCCCGTAGGAATCCGCCATCGCTTGCGGGATAAATAAAATGGAGGAGAGGATGAGAAGGGCTAGCAGCACCTTATCGTGACCAATTCGATCTCCAAGGTCTCCCCATTTCCGTGTAAACAGCAAATTGCCAAGCCCCGTTGCAGAAAACGCCAGTCCTGCATAAAAGGCAAGGTTGACTGGGCCGTGTAAATCATGAATGTACAAGGCTAAAAGCGGCTGAATACTAAAGTTCCCGACTTGCGTAATAAATGTGAGCAGCATGGTGACCACAAGCAAAGGCTGTTTGAAAATATGGACAAGGACGTCCTTCCGTGAGTAAGAAACTCGTTTTGCTTCTTTTGAACGGATCGGCTGTTCTTTCACACCGAAGATAATGACAATCGCTGATACATATATGACAGCAGCTGTTAAGAAAAATGTATAAATGAATCCGACACTGTCTGCCATAAATCCGCCCATTAATGGACCGAATAACCCTCCGGCGACATTACTCATCTGCATGGTACCAAGGGTCTTACCGGCTGTTGCCTTTTCGGTCTGTGCAGAAATCAGTGCCATCGAAGTCGAAATAAAGCCTGTCACAAGCCCCATGAAAAGCCGTAACGCAAATAGTTGATAAACGGTTTGAACAAGCCCCATTAATAAAATGCTTGTTGCAATCCCAATGCCGTTAATGAGCAAAATCTTTTTATAGCCATGCCGGTCACCAATCCGTCCCCAAATTGGAGAAATGAGAAAGGCTGTTAAAAACGTAACCCCAAAGACATAGCCGCTCCATCTTTGAACAAATTCATTCGAATAACTGCTATCAAGAGACTCTATGTAAAGTGATAAAAAAGGGACGATCATTGTAATGCTGGCAGATACAAAAAAGTTCACAAACCACATGATGTACAAGTTTTTCTTCCTGTTTGTGATAAAGACCACCTTCTTTATTTATTTCGTGTTCCTTAATAATTATAAAGGAAAATAAACGATCTTTCATCTGATGAATAGGTTGGGCATAGTGAATCTGCATTATTTTCACGAAAATGAAGTGATTTCAAAGTCCGTCTTAATATAATAGTAGCAGGATGGAAAACAGACGAGAAAGTGGGGTGAGACTGATGGAACAGAAGACGCTGCTTGTGGTCGATTTTGAATTTACGATGCCTGATGGGAAATATCATCCGCAAAATTTTTTCCCGGAAATCATTGAGGCCGGTGTCGTTAAAGCATCAAATGAAACGATCATAGACACATTCTCAAGCTATGTCAAACCGAAAAAGTTCCCGAAGCTGACAAAGCGCTGTAAATCGTTCCTTGGCATTACGCAGCAGGATGTAGAAAGCGGGATTTCTTTTGAGGCGTTTATCGAGAAGCTCGTGTCACTCGATGGGGGAGAAGACTGTGAGATTATCACATGGGGAAATATGGACATGAAGGTACTGAAGCAAAACTGTATGCTCAATCATATTGGTTTTCCTTTTAAGGGGAATCAAAGAGATCTGGCTTTTGAATATAAAACCTTTTTTGGTGATAGAACACTCACAGGACTTCGGAAAGCAGCTAAGGAGTACGGCAGTGAAGGAGCTGGTAAGCATCATAAAGCACTCGATGATGCCATGACCACTTATCAGCTGTTCACCCTTTTTGAAAAAGATCGATCCTATGTGGAAAATCCGCAAACAACCAAAATTGGTGAACTCATTGACTTCTCTCACTTTTTTGATTCGGCAGATTAGCGGGCGTCTTCTGGAAAATAATCTTTTTCAAGAGAAGAGAGGCACGCTCTTGATTTTTCAGCCCACTTGGAATCATCCGCACTGAGCCCTTTTTTCAATTTGTCTACGGCGTCTTTCAGTGATACTTGATAATCAGGTATGTCGCCATCATAAGGCTTGACCATATGATGAGGGATGTTCGTCTGTTCCCTAAAGGCCAAAGCCCGTCTTTCCTGAAAAAAAGGTACGTCCGCTTCTTTTGGATGATGCAGGTCACCTTGAGTGGGGTGTGTTAAAACCGCTTTTACTTGAACGAGATAAGTAGATGGTTTAACGGCTGTCACTTCCCCAATGTAAACACCTGTTTTGTAAAAACCTTTCACGATTTGTCCAATCTGAATGTCTGTCATATGAAATTCCTCCATTTCCTTCGCATAAGAAGGTATTTCCTTTCTTTTAGCCAATATAGTGAAGTAAACGAGCAAAAGGGGGAAGAGCGGAACATGTCGTTCATCATATTCTTTCTACTGTATTTTCCTGAAGATAAAAGGGAGTATATCCCTGCGGCAATCACGACGGTGCTTTTCTTTGCTGCTGCATTTATTTGCTTTCGTCTGATCGTTCGTGCTTCTAAAAAGCAGGAGCAGATCGATGAAAAAAGGACAAAAAAAATGGATTGATCATTTTCTTCTTGTATCTTCAGGAAACTTCACAGTGACTGTTGTACCAGACTGCAATGAGCTTTTGAAACGAATCGTTCCATGATGATTTTCAATGATGGAAAATGTCACTGTCAACCCAAGCCCTGTTCCTTTATTTTTCAATGTGTAATAGGGTTCACCAAGCTTTTTCATTTGGCTTTCTGACATGCCTACACCGTTATCAACGAAATAAAGGCAGATTCGATGATTTTCTTTTGAAGCAAATAGTTCGATTTTACCTTCGTGTTCGGGCGCTGCTTCGATTGCATTTTTGATTAAATTAATCATGACTTGTTTGATTTTCGTTTCATCACCTTGGATGTATAAGTCTGGTTCAATCGATTGATGAATCGTGACCGACTTAAAATTCGCATAGGATGTCATCAGCGATGCACACTCTTCAAGTAATTTAGATAAATTGAGAGACTCAATTTGATAATAATTTTGTTTCGCAATATCAAGATAGCTCGTAATAATATCCTGCGCACGGTCAAGTTCAGATAAAACGAGATTTTTATAATCTTTATTGGTTGACGGCTCTTTCGTATTGTCACTTGAAAAGAGCAGTTGGATAAATCCTCTCACCACCGTCAGCGGATTGCGGACTTCATGGGCGACACTTGCTGCAAGTTCACTCACAATCGTCAGTTTCTCTGATTGGACAAGCTGTGTTCTCATTTGCGCATTCTCTTTCACAAACTCAATGGAATAAATACTCAGCACAAGAAAGAATATGTAGTAAAGAGTTGAGAAAAATAATTCGAGCAGCTTTTGTTGCATAATGAATGCAGGGCTGTACTCTATTAAGCTGACCACAAGCAGTCCAATGTAAATAAACATCCCTTTTGATAATGCAATTAGGACTCCGTATAACAGCTTTCTCTGCTTAGAATATTGGCGCCATTTCCGGTAAAGCAGGAAAGGAATGAAAAAGTAAATCGGTACAACAATCAATCCAACCCATAAAAAAGAGCCATACATCACGAACTTTACGGTTGAACTAACTAAGATAGCGACGATTCCGGCGGTATATCCCCCGTATAAAATAGCCAGTACAAGGGGAATCGATTGAAGCCCAGTCTGCAAATCTAAAATCGAACCAACTGGATACATAATACATAGTGCTGATGAAATGGATGCAAATATGGTGATGAGCAGTTTATTCGTTTTAGGGAAATGAGCAGGGGTCCGGCTTAGCCATAGTGCATGATATAAAAAGATTGGAAATAGAATAAAAGATACATGGAGCAGAAAATCCTTGAACATTTCCATTTAAATGCTCTCCTCGTAAATAATTGTAATTCCTCTCATTATACCATTTCATGTACAAAGTAGATATGATAATAGGAGGGTTTTTTTCTTTAAAAAGAACACCCGTTAGGATGTTCTTTTGATAGAAATGGTTTTATTCGGATGATAGAGTGAATGCTTGATGAAGGCGCTTCAGACCTTCTTTTACTGTTCCGGCAGGACAGCCTAGATTCATTCGAATAAAGCCGTCTCCTTCGTGCCCATATACGTTTCCGAGCTCTAGTATGACCTTGCCCTTTTTCAGCAGATTACGTTTCAATTCTGCTTGAGTGAGCTCATAATCACGAATATCCAGCCATAATAGATAAGAAGCATCTGGTTTCATATAACGCATGCTCGGCAGATATTCATCAATATAATCCATTGCGATCTTCATATTATTTTCGAGATAAAGAACAAGTGAATCAAGCCACTCATCTCCATGGCGATAGGCCGCCTCCATGGCAGGAATCGCAAAGGCATTCAGTTTGGACAATCCATTTCTTTGCAATTCATTGGTGAAAAGGGTTCTTTTTTCTTCATCAGAAATGATAATGGCAGATGCCTGAAGACCAGCTAAATTAAATGTTTTACTCGGTGCAATACACGTTACCGTGATGTTAGCTATCTCATCAGAAAGGCTGGCAAAAGGCACATGCGGCTGTCCGTAAAGCATCAGATCCGAATGAATTTCATCTGACACGACGGTGACACCGTACTGTACACATAGGTCTCCTACACGCTTTAATTCCTCTTTTGACCAAGCTCTCCCTGAAGGGTTATGCGGATGACAAAGAAACATCAGCTTTGCTTCTGGTCTGCTTAATTTTTTCTCTAAATCATCAAAATCCATCATGTAACGGTTGTTTTCTATTTTTAAAGGATTGGTTGAGACGATACGTCCATTTCTTTCAATCATTTGATAGAAGGGCGTATACACCGGTGACTGAATGACCACTTCATCATTCGGAGCTGTAAAGGCTTGTACCGCAAAACTAAGTGCTGTCACGATACCTGGTGTGAAGGTGACGGCATCTGTTTGTATCGTCCAACCGTGTCTTCTTTTGAGCCAGTCAGCTACTGCTTGCTGCGTTTCCTGATCCTGAAATGCATAGCCGAATACGCCGTGATCTAATCGTTCTTTTAAAGCATCAAGCACGACTTGGGGCGCTTTAAAATCCATATCTGCTACCCACATTGGCAGCGCATCTGTTGTCAGGAACAAAGACTCTGCTTGATCCCATTTGACTGATTTTGAACCTTTACGTATGATCTGTTCGTCGAAATTCATGAAACCCACCTCTAGCCGTTTTTCAACCACTCTTGGTTGTGCTAAAATAAACATCACAAAATTTATTATAAGCGGTGATCCCCATGAAAGATAGTCAAGCTGTAGAAGAGATGATTCAAATCATTAAGGCATGGGACCCTTTTCAGTATGGAGAGGACTTTTACGAAACGGAGCCTGCTGACGTCATCAGTGCCTTATACGACGCAGAAGACCCGTTATCTTTCGCGAAAGACATTCAAGCCATTTACCATCACTCATTTGATCAGCTTCTTCCGATGGAAAGCTGCCAGCATATCGCAAATCAGCTTTTTGTCATAAGAGAAGGTAGCTCCTGCTCGTTTTAAGACAGGCTGAAATGACCAATTTGATCAGACACAAAGACCGGATTTTCCTCAGGGATGAGGTGCCCGGTTTTTTTTAATGCGTGAAAGGTTGAATGCGGCAGATCTTTGTGCAGTCTTTCGCCAATTTGAATAGGAACGATCCGGTCTTCCTCCCCCCAAATCAGCAGGACAGGTGTCTCCATTTTCTTTAAGACATCCGACGCTAAATCGCCTTCCCTGTGCCGAATCAAACGAAAAATACCTCTGAAAATTTGGTCATCTGAAAAAGGCTTTAAATATCCGTCCACCATTTCTTGATCAATAATCGAATGATCATGCACAACAGCGGTTAAATTTTTCATAATACCTTGCTTGAACAACTTTCTTTTTAAATAGAGATAAAAATAAGGAATATAAGTGCTGTAAACAAGCGACTTTTTGGACTTATTCATATACCCTGAACTGCATAAAAGAACGGCTTTTTCAAATAGGTCGGGACGCTCAGAGGCAGCATATAAAGCAATTTGTCCCCCCATGGAATGCCCCACGAGGATCGCATGCTGAATCTGCAAATAACCAGCTAGTTCAATGATGATTTTTGCCATGTTGCGATAGCTGTAAATGAACGTATTCGATTTTTCGGACTGCCCGAATGGAGGCAGATCAATCGCAATTAAATTGAAGTCTTGTTTCAGAAGCGGGATGAGCTTTCGATAGCTGAAGGTAGATGAGAAAAGGCCGTGAATCAAAATCAATGTCTTCTTACCTTCATTTGGATAGTGTTCGTAATAGATATCTAAACCGAATTTACTTTTCATATAGGATGGCTGTACAATGTCCACACTCATCAACTCCGATATTTGATACTCACTCTCTGTTAGGTGACTGTATTGTACCCTAAAAAGTGGATTTTAAGCTACGATTAGAATCTTTTCCCTGCTTAGCATAATGGGAAAAACGTGCTATAATGTTCAGAAGATTTTTTAAAACTAGCTTTTTACAATCAGAGGTGTGAAATCAATGAAACTAACCGAAAAAGAAACTGAAATATTAGAGATTTTAGATGAAAACAGCCGCGCCGATTTAAATACAATTGCAAAAATGGCAGGTGTGACATCAGAAGAAGCAGAAGCCATTATTCAAAAGCTTGAAGATCAAAAAGTCATTATTGATTATTCGACCATGATTGACTGGCGAAAAGTAGACGGTCACGAAGGCGTTACAGCGATGATTGATGTGAAAGTGACCCCAAAAAGAGGCGTCGGTTTTGATGAAATTGCTGAACGTATTTACAGGTTCCAAGAAGTGGAGTCCGTGTATTTAATGTCAGGCGTGTATGATTTATCTGTTGTGATCAGAGGAAGATCCATGTCTGATATCGCCCGCTTCGTATCTGAAAAATTATCGACACTTGATTCTGTTGTTTCAACCACTACCCACTTTATTTTGAAAAGATATAAGCATGATGGGAAAGTCTTTGAAACAGGGGACGATGACAAAAGAATCGTGGTGTCTCCTTAAATGAAAAAGTCTTATTTATCTGAAACGGTACAAAGCATTCAGCCGTCAGGTATTCGGAAATTCTTTGATTTGGCAGCCACAATGGAAGGGGTTATCTCCCTCGGGGTCGGCGAACCGGATTTCGTGACAGCTTGGAATGTGAGAGAAGCCAGTATTATGTCTTTAGAGCAAGGACTGACCTCTTATACAGCAAATGCTGGGCTGCTCTCTTTGCGAAAAGAATTGAGTCATTATTTATATAAGCGGTTTCACATTGAGTACAGTCCTGAAGAAGAACTCATTATTACCGTTGGCGGCAGCCAGGCGCTTGATTTGGCCTTTCGCGCCATTTTAAACAACGGGGACGAAGTAATCATCCCAGAGCCTTGTTTCGTCGCATATGGGGCTCTGACGACACTTGCGGGCGGTGTACCGGTTTATTTAAGTACATCGGCTGAAAAAGATTTTAAAGCCGATTCTGCTGATCTTCGTACGAAGCTGACGCCGAAAACAAAAGCCATCTTGCTATGCTCTCCATCAAACCCAACAGGGTCTGTTTACTCGAAAGAAGAGCTTGAAGATATTGCTCAGTTTGCAAAGGAGCATGATCTTTTAATCATCACGGATGAGATTTATGCAGAGCTGACGTACGATGAAGCTTTTACGAGTGTGGCGGCGATTCAAGATATGAAGGAAAGAACGATTTTGATTTCCGGTTTTTCCAAAGGGTTCGCTATGACAGGCTGGCGCTTAGGCTATGTGGCAGCACCGCCAGTCCTCCGTGATGCCATGCTGAAAATACATCAATATTCTATGATGTGTGCACCAGCTATGGCACAATATGCCGCAGAAGAAGCATTAAAAAATGGACTTGAAGATGTGGAGAAAATGAAGAAAAGCTACAGAAGGCGCCGTAATTTGTTTGTCGGCTCTCTCAATGAACTTGGGCTCACTTGCCACCAGCCAAACGGAGCGTTTTACGCTTTCCCGTCCATTAAAAGCACAGGCATGACTTCAGAACAATTTGCTGAGGAGCTGCTGCTTAGCGAGAAAGTAGCGGTTGTCCCTGGAAATGTATTCGGTCCAAGTGGTGAAGGCCATATTCGTTGTTCATATGCGTCGTCACTCGATCACTTGCAAGAATCACTTTCAAGAATCCAGCGTTTTTTACAGAATAGACAAGTGAAAGAAGAAGCACCTGCTATCTTAAAATAAAAAAAGGCATCAATCCATCTGGACTCATGCCTCTCAAATTAGGGGGGAATACTAGAAAGCATTCTTGTTTTCAGGTATTCCCCCTTTTGAACTGATCTAAACCCAATTAAAAAATATTTTGCGTAAAAGACCGTTCTGTGATATAGTTTTTAATTGCGTATAAACGAATATTAAAACATTTATTTAGGAGTTGTTATCATGGCGACAAAGTTTGAAGTAGGCAGTGTTTACACTGGTAAAGTAACAGGATTACAAGCGTATGGTGCGTTTGTTGCATTAGATGAAGAAACTCAAGGACTTGTGCATATTTCTGAAGTAACACATGGTTTCGTAAAAGACATCAACGAGCATCTTTCAATTGGTGACGAAGTTCAAGTGAAAGTTCTTTCTGTTGATGAAAAAGCTGGTAAAATCAGCCTTTCTATCCGTGCTACACAAGAAGCACCTGAAAGAAAAGAAAGCAAACCAAAGAAACAAAGACCACAGCAAGTGAAAGAAGAAGCTGCTACACCACAAGGTTTCAATACGCTTAAAGATAAACTTGAAGAGTGGATTGAGCAGTCTAACCGTAAAGACTTAATCAAGAAATAAAAAAAGCACCGCTTCAAACGGTGCCTTTGGCTGCCTCGTATAGGCGGCCTTTTTTATGTCTTTTTGTTTAGCGAACCTCTGGATTCGGCTCGTCACGGCGAACAGCTTCTTCGCTTGGCTTGAACAATAGACCAAGGTTAACAAGACCTGCAATTCCAACAAGACCATAAATAATACGTGATAATGCAGAGCCTTGTCCGCCAAAGATCGCTGCTACTAAGTCAAATTGAAAAAAGCCGATTAGTCCCCAGTTAATAGCACCGATAATCGTGAGCACGAGGGCAATACGCTGAATAGCACTCATCGTGATTCCTCCTTTCGCTACAGTATCAATACATTTATATTTTGCAGATTTTTAGCCAAACTATGCGTAAGAAAATGGATGAAAGCAAATTACTTTACTTTTGGAATGAAAGAAGCGCATAATGTAGCGCGAGGAGGAGATCACATGGATCGATTTACTTATTGGAACCCAACGAAATTAATTTTTGGAAAGGGAGAAGTATCAGCCCTTTCAGATGAACTAAAACACTACGGAAAAAACGTATTGCTTGTATATGGTGGAGGCAGCATTAAACGAAATGGCCTTTATGACCAAGTTGTCAGCATTTTAAAAGAATCAGGAGCTGCAATCACTGAGCTTGCTGGTGTTGAGCCAAACCCACGCTTAACAACGGTTAGAAAAGGGGTTGAGCTTTGCAAAGAGAACCAAATTGATTTTATTTTAGCAGTCGGCGGCGGTAGTGTCATTGACGCAACCAAAGCGATCGCAGCTGGTGCGAAATACGATGGAGATGCTTGGGATATCGTCACTCGTAAGCATGTCCCAATGGAAGCCATCCCATTTGGTACAGTATTAACACTTGCCGCGACAGGTTCTGAAATGAACTCTGGCTCCGTCATCACAAACTGGGAAACAAATGAGAAATACGGATGGGGTAGTCCAGCTGTCTTCCCTAAATTCTCTATTCTCGACCCAGTCAATACATTTACTGTGCCAAAAAACCATACGATTTATGGCATGGTCGACATGATGTCTCACGTATTTGAACAATATTTCCATCACACGGAGAATACACCTTACCAAGATCGTATGTGTGAAGGACTTCTTCGTACGGTCATTGAAACAGCACCAAAGCTGATCAATGATTTGGAAAACTATGAGCTTCGTGAAACGATTTTATTCACAGGCACCATTGCACTGAATGGAATGCTTTCAATGGGCGCACGCGGAGACTGGGCATCTCACAATATTGAGCATGCGGTATCCGCGGTGTATGACATCCCTCATGCAGGCGGACTTGCGATCTTGTTCCCGAACTGGATGAAGCATGTCATTCAAGAAAACCCAGGTCGCTTCAAGCAATTAGCAGTGCGTGTATTCGATGTAGATCCTGCAGGCAAAACAGACGAAGAAGTTGGCTTAGAAGGAATCGAAAAACTTTCTGCTTTCTGGACAAGTCTAGGCGCACCAAACCGTTTAGCTGACTATGACATCAACGATGAGAAAATTGATCTGATTGCAGACCGTGCAATGGCACGTGGTGAATTTGGCCAATTTAAAAAGCTGAACAAAGAAGATGTTCTAGCTATTTTAAACGCTTCTTTATAATCGAACATGGAAAAGATAGCTGCTTTTAAGCAGTTATCTTTTTTGAGTTCTGCATGTACATATGTTACAGTAATCTTTCATGTTTTTGGATATAAATGTTTTAAGGAGATGTAGAACAGATGGAAAACTTTATTTACTATAATCCAACGAAATTGATGTTTGGAAAAGGACAACTAGACGGACTAAAAAGCGAACTCGCTCGTTATGGAAAGCGAGTGCTTCTTGTATATGGTGGAGGCAGTATTAAGAAAAATGGTCTTTATGATAAGGTCATCAGCGCTTTAAATGAAGCAGAGGCTGACGTATTTGAACTGTCAGGAGTTGAACCGAACCCTCGTCTCACTACAGTGCAAAAAGGGATCGACATTTGCCAAAATGAGAACATTGATTTCTTATTAGCAGTTGGTGGGGGAAGTGTCATCGACTGTACAAAAGCCATTGCAGCTGGAGCAGAATATGACGGGGATGTATGGGACATTATCTCAAAGAAAACAACCGCTCAAAAAGCATTGCCGTTTGGCACAGTGCTGACACTTGCGGCAACTGGTTCAGAAATGAATCCAGACTCTGTTATCACAAACTGGGAAACAAATGAAAAGTACGTGTGGGGCAGTTCAGTCACGCACCCTGCTTTTTCAATTTTAGATCCTGAGCACACATATTCTGTGCCAGAGAATCAAACGGTGTATGGCATGGTTGATATGATGAGCCATGTGTTTGAACAATACTTCCATAACGTCAAAAACACGCCTCTACAAGATCGGATGTGTTTTGCTGTTCTTCAAACAGTCATTGAGACAGCACCAAAGCTACTTGAAGACTTACAAAACTATGAGCACCGTGAAACCATCCTTTATGCAGGAACAATTGCTTTAAATGGCACGCTGCAAATGGGCTATTTTGGCGACTGGGCATCACATACGATTGAGCATGCAGTATCAGCAGTCTATGACATTCCGCATGCAGGTGGACTTGCGATCCTCTTCCCAAACTGGATGCGTCATACACTTGATCATAATGTCGAACGTTTTAAAAACCTCATGTTGAACATGTTTGACATTGAGACAGAAGGAAAATCGGATCGTGACATCGCATTAGAAGGAATCGACAAGCTGTCAGCTTTCTGGACAAGCCTCGGTGCACCGAGCCGTTTAGCGGATTATGATATTGGTGAAGATCAACTGGACAAAATTGCTGACATCGCAGCAAAAGAAATGGAATATGGTGGTTTTGGTAACTTTATGAAACTTGGCCGTGATGACATTTTAGCGATTTTGAAAGCTTCTCTATAATTTGGATGGCCGCTTCTCTTCATGAGGAGCGGCTTTTTGCTGCACCAATGACGATCACTTGATTTCAATAGCTAGTTCCGCTAAAGTGAAAGGGACAGAACTAACGTAATGGAGGGCTTACAAGCGATGACACATATTCAATTTGACTACTCGAAAGCGTTACCTTTCTTTCAAGAACATGAGCTTACATATTTAAAAGATTTTGTGAAGGTGGCCCATCATAATATTCATGAACAAACGGGTACTGGCAGTGATTATTTAGGCTGGGTTGACTTACCGAAGCAATATGATCGCGAAGAATTTGCCCGCATTAAAAAAAGTGCAGAAAAGATTAAATCTGATTCTGATGTATTACTCGTTGTTGGAATTGGTGGTTCTTATCTTGGCGCACGTGCGGCCATTGAGTTTTTAAACCATTCTTTCTATAATAGTTTGCCAAAAGGCAAACGCAAAACACCGCAAATCATCTTTATTGGAAACAACATCAGTTCTTCTTATTTAACAGATGTAATGGATCTGCTAGAAGATGCCGATTTCTCCATTAACGTGATTTCAAAATCTGGTACAACTACAGAGCCAGCCATTGCGTTCCGTATCTTTAAAAAGCTCCTTATCGAAAAATATGGTGCTGAAGAAGCGAAAAAACGCATCTATGCGACAACTGACAAGGCACGTGGCGCACTCAAAACATTAGCAACTGAAGAAGGCTATGAATCATTTATCATCCCTGATGACGTCGGTGGACGCTATTCCGTCTTAACAGCAGTTGGTCTATTGCCAATCGCTGTAAGCGGTGCAGACATTGATCAAATGATGGAAGGTGCTGCGAAAGCAAGTGAAGACTTCGCTTCATCTGAGCTCTCAGAAAATGCGGCTTACCAATATGCGGTTGTCCGTAATGTTCTTTATAATAAAGGACGGACAATTGAAATGCTGATTAACTATGAGCCAGGCTTACAGTACTTTGCGGAGTGGTGGAAGCAGTTATTCGGCGAAAGTGAAGGGAAAGATGAAAAAGGAATCTATCCTTCATCTGCGAACTTCTCAACAGATCTTCATTCACTTGGTCAATATGTACAAGAAGGAAGAAGAGACTTGTTTGAAACCATCGTGAATGTAGACAAGCCACGACATGAACTTGTCATCGAAGCAGAAGAACAAGACCTTGATGGGTTAAACTATCTTGCAGGAAAAACGGTTGATTTCGTCAATAAAAAAGCATTTGAAGGCACAATGCTTGCTCATACGGATGGAAAAGTACCGAACCTGATTGTGACAATTCCTGAAATGGATGCTTATACATTCGGATATCTCGTGTACTTCTTTGAAAAAGCATGTGCGATGTCTGGGTATTTACTAGGCGTCAATCCATTCGACCAGCCTGGAGTAGAAGCGTATAAAGTGAACATGTTTGCTTTATTAGGAAAACCGGGCTTCGAAGAGAAAAAGGCAGAACTTGAGAGCCGTCTCAAACAATCATAAGAATAAAAGGCACATCTTTTCATAAGATGTGCCTCAGATTGTTGACAAAGGGCTAAAATGAACTGTATTTTAGCCCTTTGTCTTCTTTTTAGCGTGATAGAAAACCTTTGAAGTCTAGGAAGGACGAGTACTGGAGCGGAGCGAATTTGACATTCGTGAGCACCAGTGCGCAGGACTGACAACGAATGCGAGGGTTTGTCTACACGCTAAGGCACATCTTTGCATAAGGTGTGCCTTTTTTTATGTTCTCATGGTGTCAGTGCAAGCCTCCCTAAGCTCTGTACATAGAATAATCAATGGAGGAGGTTGATGAAGCGATGAGAACAAATCATATTTATATCCATGACATTTCCGGGCAGGCCATCGTTAACTTTGGGAATGTTGGGCGAATTTGTCCAATGAGTGCTGTAAAGGACACATCTGGAGCGGGCAGTGCGAACGAGACAAATGCATCATCCAGCCAGACCTTATTTGATGCTGCTTTTACAAACAATGTGCAAATCACGAAGGCAAATGTATGAATTCCTCTCTTTAACGAACCCTATACAAAAAGGAGGGTTCTGTATGATTCATGTACCATCTAGGCTAACTGGTGAAAGCTTTTCACTGTACCATTTAGAAGAAAACATGAAGCCGCTCGGATATGTCATTAATGGGAATTGGGATTATGATCATGGATATTTTGATTATAAAATTGACAACCGTGACGGCTATACCTTTCTCAGAGTTCCGTTTACAGCCGAGAAAGGACAGCTGGATCAGCCAGGCGTTGTGGTGAAAATGGGACATCCATTTCTCTTAAAGCATGTCTATCAAGATAAATTAGATGACCATGCGATGGTTGGAAATGTAGGGGCATCTTTTAACCAATTCCAAGAACCGAAAGAGAAAGACGGAGATGTGTCAAAGGCTTATGCCGAAATTGGCTTTTCACTCGTCAAAGAATTAGAAGATGTACTGCTTTAAAAGCTGATCAGCTCATCCTCTGGATGAAGCTCATATCCAAAAGGAGGATTCATCATGGGTCCTTCTTTTTTTTGTACGCCTACAATGATCACATGATGCTCTAAAAAGTGATGAAGTGCCGTTAAGAATGTCTCTCCAGCTAATGAAGCCGGTACTGGAATGATGGTGATCTGTTTATGGAGGGTCATGTTTCTTTTTATTTTTAACGCCATGAGCTGTTCTTTTAAAAGAAAATGCTCCACCATTAAATGATTCACGGCATCAGAAGTATGGATGACTTGATTGGCTCCAGCCCGCTCAGCATTTTTCACATAGCGATCGGTTAAAATTTCAATTAAACAATATAACGAAGGATTTAATCCTTTTGCCGCAAGCAAGGTTAAGACACTCTGCATATCAGCCGTCACTTCATTTTCATGCTGGTCGGCGGTAATCATCAATGTATCAGCACTCATAATATTTGCTCTGCGAAGTGTTGCATCCTCTGTACCATGGCCTTTAATAAAATGGACATTCTCTAAAAGAGGTCCTTCCTTTAAGGAATCATCAATGAGTACAATCGGCATGGCGGGATCAATGGTTTGAAATGATTGAAGCAGTTTGTTCGTTTTCTCATTCCAGCCAACGATAATGACATGTCCTTTCCCCTTAAAAGCGACCTTTCCTTCTACATAATGGTGCTGCTTACTGAACACAGCGGCAGCGAGTGTGGCAAAATAAGCCGTGACAAAGCTGGCGCCGATCAAAATAAGCGCCATCCCTGCTACTTGCCCAGGCATGGTTTGCGGCACAAAATCACCATAGCCTACCGTCGCGACTGTAATGAGAGCCCACCAGATCCCATCAAAGATCGTATGATACTGCTTTGGTTCAAGTATGACGATTAATTGTCCAAAAAAGAGAAGCAAGAAACAGATGATGATCGCAATGCGAACATAAAGAGGCCATCTTAGCCAGGCAATGAAGATACGGTTTGATTTCATCGAACTCGTCCTTTCAGGGAGACTGCTAATGTCAGTATGCCCGATTAGGAAACAATTTTTCATCATCGTCATGTATTGAAACAGAACCCATATCTTAAAATAAGAGAGAAGAAGGAGGGAATGCGAATGTCGTTTGTTCAAAAGACCGTACTTCTTTTTATCGGCGCACACTTTTTATCATCTGGGGTGATTTTACTCGTGTTTGATTTAAATGCGGTGAACCATTTTATGAATGATTTCTCGTGGCTTCGTTTTTTTCAAGACCTATATGGAACGGTGACATTTTATACAGCATGCATCGGAATGTTCTTCTTTTTCATTGGTGTAGTGATTCCCCTTAAAAAGACCTAGTGCTTTTTGCTGTACACGTTACATAAAAGTCATTAAAATTGTAAATAAATATATAAAATAAAAAGGAAGCTGATGAGCATGCTGTTTTTTTATTTTTTAACATTTGCCGCATTGGGATTGTCTTTTTGGGCACAATTTAAAGTAAAGAATAATTTTGAAAAGTATTCAAAGGTTGAAGCTGCCAGTATGAAAACAGGTGCTGAAACCGCTCGATATATTTTAGATCGCAACGGGTTATACGATGTACCCGTTGAACCGGTAAGAGGAACTTTGACTGATCATTACGACCCGACGCAGCGTGTGGTTCGTTTATCTGAACCAGTGTATTATGGCCATTCCATTTCGGCCATTTCAGTCGCATCACACGAGGTTGGACATGCCTTGCAGCATCAGGAATCCTATGGTGCGCTTGTCTTGAGACATAAGATCTTCCCTGTCGTGAACTTTGCATCTGGTGTTGCCCCGCTTCTTTTCCTAGGTGGATTATTGCTCGGCAGCCTTAACTTAATCGGGCTTGGGATCGTTCTGTTCTCAGCTGCTGTGTTCTTTCAGCTAGTGACATTGCCTGTTGAGTTTAACGCAAGTTCTCGTGCAAAGAATATCATTGTTTCAGAAGGAATCATTAGAAGCAGTGAAGAAAGAGGCGTGAACAAGGTGTTAAATGCCGCAGCTCTTACGTACGTAGCAGCGGCCCTTGTCTCCCTGTTTGAATTGCTCCGTTTTGTAATGATCTTCCTAAATGGCCGTAATGATTAATTGACGCCAGAGGAGGTGAGCCCTTACCCGTGTTAGGTAAGGGTTTTTTTGTATATTTTAAACGTATTTTTAGTCCTATTACTCATTGCTGCGACAGCATTTTTTGTTGTCACTGAATTTGCGATTGTGAAAATTAGAGGTTCAAAAATCAATCAGCTGATTGAAAGCGGTGATAAGAGAGCCATTCATGTTCAAAAACTGACAACCAACCTTGATGAATATTTATCTGCCTGTCAGCTTGGCATTACCATCACGGCATTAGGCTTAGGGTGGTTAGGGGAGCCGACAGTGGAACATTTCCTGCATCCGCTTTTTGAAAAGGCAGGGCTTCATTCCGCTTTGACAGACATCATATCGTTTATCATTGCCTTTGTGATCATTACGTTTTTGCATGTTGTCGTTGGGGAACTTGCTCCCAAAACGATTGCCATTCAAAAGGCAGAAGCCGTCAGTCTTGTGACGGCAAAACCTCTTATTTTTTTCTATAAAGTCATGTACCCGTTTATTAAAGCATTAAATGGGGCTGCACGAGGCATTGTGAAATTATTTGGTTTTCATTCTGTCAAAGAACATGAAGTGGCGATCAGTGAGGAAGAATTGCGTCTCATCCTGTCTGAAAGCTACGAAAAGGGCGAGATCAACCAATCTGAATACAAATATGTCAATAAAATATTTGAATTTGATAACCGAGTGGCGAGAGAGATCATGATCCCGCGCACAGAAATCTCTGCCATTGAAATTGAACAGAGCCTGGAAGACGTGACGCATTATATGCTGAACGAAAGGTATACACGTTATCCTGTCATTAAAGAAGACAAAGATCATGTCATTGGTGTGATCAATAGCAAAGACGTATTTAAAGCAAGTTTTCTCAACCAAGAGGTGTCCATTGAAGACTTAATGCGCCCTGTCATTCGTGTCATTGAAAGTACACCGATTCAAGAACTGTTGATTTTGATGCAAAAGGAACGGATTCATATGTCGGTGCTTGTAGATGAATACGGCGGAACAGCAGGTCTCGTCACAGTTGAAGACATATTAGAAGAAATTGTGGGCGAGATTCGAGATGAATATGATCAAGATGAAACCCCGCATATTGTGAAAAAAGGTGACTTCCACTATGTCATGGATGGGAAAGCTTTGATCGATGAAGTAAATGATTTATTGGATTTAGCGATTGAAAATGATGATGTTGATACAATTGCAGGCTGGATGATGACGCATAAAATTGATTTTGACATTGGAGATATCATTGAAGCAGAAGGCTGTGAATTTAAAATTGTCGATGCAGAAGATCATCATATTCGAACCATAGAAGTAAAAAAGGTTCACTTTTCCTAAAAACCTCGGAGCTATTGACGAGGTTTTTTTGCTTGGTAAACTTTAGGTAAGAAGATTTGTTTCTGCCAACCGGCAGTGATTGGTTTCACATAAAAAGGGTATGGTTTTATAGACATGATCAAAAGGAGCCAGTGAAATGAAAAAAATCAACGTACAAACAGACAAACACGATGACATGATAGACATTACCCATGAAGTTCAGCAATATGTCCGGGAAACTGGGATTCAAAACGGAACGGTTATGGTCTATTGTCCACATACGACGGCTGGAATCACCATTAATGAAAATGCCGACCCAGACGTCAAACGAGATATGCTGCGCCGGCTTGACGAAGTCTTTCCGTGGGAACATTCAAAAGATCGTCATATGGAAGGCAATACAGCAGCGCATATGAAAGCTAGTTATATGGGAGCATCTCAGCACGTTCTTGTCCATCATGGTGATCTTGTGCTTGGAACGTGGCAGGGAATCTATTTTTGTGAGTTTGACGGACCGAGACATCGTCACTTTTATGTACAGGTGTCATCTAACGAGTAAGGGCGGGGGAGAAGATGGGAGAATTCACAGCGTTACTTCAAATTGAACATGGCATCATTCAAGCACCAATGGCAGGAGGAGCGGTGACGCCGCAGCTTGTCGCCGCTGTTTCACAATATGGGGGTCTCGGCAGCTTAGCAAGTGGTTATGTACAGCCCGAAAAGATGAGGCAGCAAATCAGACAGGTCAAACAGCTGACATCTCGTCCATTTCAAGTGAATGTGTTTGTCCCTGAACCCATTTCAGAAACGAAAACAGAAGATGTATCATTTTGGACAGATCGGCTGCCTGTTATACCAGAAGCACAGATAATCCCTAGCGAGGAAGAATTATGGAAGGACTATGAACAAAAAATCAACATTCTTCAAGAAGAAGAAGTCCCAGCTTTGTCGTTTACATTTGCCTGTCCAAACGAACAAACCATTCATCACCTGAAACAAAAGGGGATCTTTCTCATCGGAACAGCTACAACAAAAAAAGAAGCACTGCTTTTAGAAGAAAAAGGAATGGATGCCATTGTTCTTCAAGGAAGCGAAGCAGGAGGGCACCGAGGCACCTTTTTACCTTCAAAGGGAGATGCTCTGCAGGGACTTTTCTGCCTGATCAGTGATGTCAAGTCTGTCTGTCATATCCCATTGATTGCAGCTGGAGGTATCACAGACAGGACCACTATGAAAGCAGCACTAGCACTTGGAGCAGATGCGGTTCAAATAGGGACACGATTTTTAGCGAGTCAAGAAAGTGCTGCGGCAGATGTGTACAAAAAGGCGCTGTTACAGGCAGAAGGCAGTGAAACAGCGATGACACGGCTTTTCTCTGGAAAAAAGGCCAGAGGTATTGTCAATCAGTGGATGGAGGAAGAAAGACGAAATGAAGACCGGGTTCTTCCTTATCCTATACAGCATGTATGGACAACACCGATGCGAAAAGCGGCAGCTGCTGCAGGAAACCCAGAACAAATGGCTCTTTGGGCAGGTCAAGGGGTTAGCCGTATTCATTCCATTTTAACCGTTGAAGAGATCATGCATGAACTCACGCAGATATAATTTGATGATGGGTGGTGTGACAGGATGGAAATCTTAAAACATTCATATCGGAAAAAAGGACAAATTGAATTTCTATTTGATGATTTTCCGCACTCCCCTGCCGTTCTTACCCCCATTCGTCATTACTATTTCGTTCGTTATGTGAAATGGAATCAGCACGACCCTCCAGTCACAAGAAACGATCTAGAAGAAATGGAAATCCTAGCAAACACAATGCTTGGCACGCTCCATGATTACCGAAAACGTAAGGCATACAAAGGCCCCTTGTCATAACCTATAGACAAGAGGCCTTTTTTAGCTGCCAAACATTTGCCTGAGATAAATAACATCCATCCTAGTAGTCTGCGGCAGTAAATAAGCGGACTGAACCGCCCCTGGCCGTCTTCTGGCATTTAATTTATCGATAATCTCTGCAGCTGTTAAGATCCCAAGCCCATGCCCATAATATTGATCTTCCCCTAAGTAAATCACATTTTCTCCGCGCCATTGAGACTGTTGATAGCTAAACTCTGGATTCTCGAAATATAGGCAATCCCCATAAATAAAATCATTTCCGCGCTCTGTATAAATGGACAATGTATCATAGTGCCAGTCATACAGTGTTAAACTTCTAAGTCTTCGATTGAACTTCTCGTCTCCTACCGTTTGCAAGACTCCCATATAAAACACAATGACAATCGCTGTGGCACATTCAAAGGCATATTTTGAGCCATTTTCAAAGATGTCTTTAATCCCCGTAGATGGCTCGACTTGATAGCGCAGTTCTAACGCTCCGGCCTCTGATACACGCCAATAGGCGTCATTCGCACGGGACCTTTGAAAGATAGCAAATGAGGCACCGCTCTTATTCAAATCTCTTGCTGCATTCATGATATTCGATCTTAAAGTCACCTCAAATAACAAATCAGATGCCTGCCTATAACGGAACGTATCATTTGAGGCTTGTAACTGCATCAAAATGATCCGCTTTTGTCCTTCTAGCTGAAACGATGCCAGCTGCTCATTTGTCACTGGCTGTCCTGAAAGGATAATCATATGAAAAGCGCCCCCTTTTGTATTAGCGTATGCGGGATGCTTGGGTAAGGAATCAATTTGTGGAAATAAACAAAAAGACATCCTTTTTATTTGAAAAACATGAAAATAATATGAAGCTGTCCGATATAAAACATAACGTTTAAAAGGAGGAAAAACATGAAAAGTATCATAAAATGGTTGAAAAAACCATCGATTTCTAAAAGGCTGATTATTTCATTCACACTTGTTCTCGTCTTGCCTATCATTACACTCAGTACGATTTCATATCAGATTGCCAAAGAAGAATTAGATCATGAAATCATGTACGGAGCAAACGCAAGAGTCAATGAGCTGAATGACATGATCGAGCAAAAGCTTTTGAATAAGGAGAACGCAGTCAAACTGTTTACCGAAACATCCACTGCTGCCGATTTTAAGAAGAAAAACCAGCATGAACTGTATGAGCATTTTGAAATATACAGCAAAATCAATGAAGATGATGTGGTTGGTTTTTATGCAGCAAGTAAAAATCGTGATTTTATTCAGTATCCTAAAGTGGACATGCCAAAGGACTATGACCCAACAACTCGTGACTGGTATAAAGCGGCAATGCAGGACGAAAAAGGTGAACCTGTGGTCACCAATCCATACGTCTCTGCCACAACAAACGGCATGGTTGTCACAATTGCCCAGCGCTTGAAAGACGGGTCTGGAGTCATAGGTATCGACATTGAAGTTCAAGACATTGTCGATAAAATCAAAGACATTAAAATTGGACGAGAAGGATATCCAATTATTGCAAATAGAAATAAACAAATTGTAGCTCATCCAGAAGAAAAATCAGGCTCAGCAGTTACAGGGAACATTTCATCAATCCTTTACAGCGGCAAAGAAGGAACATCAACTTATGAGAATAAAGGAGAGCAAAAACGCCTCGTTTTTGTAACAAATGATTTAACAGGTTGGAAAATTGCTGGAACGATGTTTGTATCAGAAACAGAAGAAGCAGCACAGCCAGTTTGGAATTCTGCCATTATTCTTTTAATTTCTTCTTTTATCCTTGGCGGTATTGCGATCTTCTTTATCGTTCGCTCCATCACAATTGGACTTCGAAAGCTTGTTAACTTCTCAGAAAAGGTGAGTGAAGGGGATTTAACAGAAACCCTCGAAACCAAATCGAAGGATGAAATAGGAGACCTCACAAGAAGCTTTAGTAAGATGAGTGAATCTTTGCGTGAAGTTATCCGAGCGGTCCAGCAATCTGTCGACAATGTAGCTTCAGCTTCAGAAGAGCTGACTGCTAGTGCCAGCCAAACAAGTCAGGCGACAGAGCATATCACCATGTCGATTGAACAATTCTCAAATGGGAATGAAGCACAAAATGAGAAAGTCGAATCTAGCACGAATCAGCTTGTCGCAATGAATGAAGGATTACAAGGTATGTCACAAACTTCATCAGAAGTGACTGCTGTCTCCATTCAATCGACAGAAGCGGCTGGACAAGGCGGACGTATCGTTGAAAGCACAGCGAATCAAATGAAACATATCGATACATCTGTACAAGAAGCCGAACAAGTCATGAAAGAATTAGAATACAAGTCTAAAGATATTACGAGTATTTTAAATGTCATTAATGGCATCGCAGATCAAACGAATTTACTTGCACTCAATGCAGCCATAGAAGCAGCAAGAGCAGGTGAATCAGGGCGCGGTTTCTCTGTCGTAGCAGAGGAAGTCAGAAAACTAGCAGTCCAATCTGCAGATTCAGCGAAAGAAATTGAAAAGCTGATCCAAGAAATTGTGTTGGAAATTTCCAAATCTCAAGAGATGTTCAAAGCTGTTAACCGAGAAGTAAATGCAGGACTTGGGATGACAGAAGAAGCAAAAGAAAGCTTCCAGAACATCTATGAGGCGGCAGAAGGTATGTCGAAAAAACTCACTCAATTAAATGATACAGCGGTTGACCTATCAAGCGGATCAAAACTTGTGTCACAAGCCATGCAAGAGATGCGTCAAGTTTCAAGAGAAAGTGCGGCGAACATTCAAGATATTGCGGCATCTGCTGAAGAACAATTGGCATCTATGGAAGAAATTTCGTCCTCTTCTGTCACACTTGCCAATATGGCTGAGGAACTAAAAGAGCTGACAAGTCAATTTAAAATTGATTAAAAAGCGATGAAAAAATATCCAGAATTGTCTGGGTATTTTTTTTATTTTTAAACGTCATTTCCAGCCCTCTAAAAATAAACCTTTCATCCGATAATAACTTTAGAGAAGTAAAGGGGGAAAGAGAAAATGGGAAAAATGATCCAATGGTTCAAAAAACCATCCATTTCTAAAAAATTAGTTATTGCCTTTTTGGTAGTCCTTATACTGCCAACTGTTGCACTGACCATTAGTGCGTTTTTCACATCAAAGACAGAGTTAGACAAACAGATTATGGGCAGTGCGATGAGTCAGGTCAATGCATTTGATACCTTAATCGATGAGAATATTGGGAACAAGGCAGAAGCTGTGACCCTGTTTACAGATGATCTCAAGGCAGCTAATCTTCAAGAAAAAAATAGAAAAGCTACTATTAAAGAATTGCAGCAATATGGAAAAATTAATAAAAAAGATGTCTCGGCCATTTATGCAGGTTCAGAAAAGGGTTTGTTCATGCAATACCCAGTTCAAAAAATGCCTGATGGCTATGACCCGAGAGAGCGTCCATGGTATCAAGAGGCCATGAGTGCTGATGGTAAACAAGTCATCACGAAGCCATATGTCGCAGCATCTACAGGTAAAATGGTCATCACCATTGCCCAAAAAACGAAAGATGGCTCAGGGGTGATTGGTCTTGATATGGAAATTGACAGCCTCATTCAAAAGCTAAAAGAAATCAAAATAGGTCAAAAAGGATATGCTTTCATCATGGAGAAGGATAAAACCGTGTTAGCAGATCCAACCCAAAAGCCAGGAAGCAAAGTCAATGAGAATTTGGCGAACATTATTTTTAAAAACAAACAAGGAAACGGCAGCTATACACTCAATGGAACAGATAAAAAGGTAGCTTATGTCACCAATGAACTAACCGGCTGGAAAATCGGCGGCACGATGCTCGTATCAGAAGTAGAGGATGCAGCTAAACCCGTTTTCAATACAGCCATTATTGTGTTCAGTGTGACACTGATCGTAGCAGGAACCCTCATCTTCTTTATTGTCCGCTCTATTTCAAATAGATTATCCAATCTGGCCCGTTTCTCGAAAAAGGTCAGCGATGGTGATTTACGTGATAAACTTCAGATTCAATCAGATGATGAAATAGGACAAGTTGGTAAAGGCTTTAATACGATGATTGACTCATTAAGATCCCTCATTGGTGCCGTCCAAACCTCCGTTGAAAATGTCGCTTCTTCATCAGAAGAACTGACCGCAAGCGCAGGACAAACAAGTAAAGCAACAGAGCATATTACATTAGCCATTGAACAATTCTCTACTGGTAACGAAAGCCAGAATGATAAAGTGGAATCAAGCTCAGAAGAGTTAGAAGAAATGAACAGAGGCCTTCAGCACATGAATGAATCGGCTGAATCGATTACCGCTTCATCCATCAAATCAACAGAGATTGCAGGAGAAGGCGGACAGCTAGTAGAAAAAACAGCCTCTCAAATGAACGTGATTGATCAATCAGTGAAAAAAGCAGAGAATGTCATCAGTGCGCTAGAAAGCAAATCAAAAGATATCACCCAGATTCTTGGTGTCATTAATGGCATCGCAGATCAAACGAATTTACTTGCGCTGAATGCAGCGATTGAGGCAGCAAGAGCTGGAGAATCTGGTCGAGGATTCTCTGTTGTAGCAGAAGAAGTAAGAAAACTTGCTGTTCAATCTGCCAACTCAGCGAAAGAAATTGAAAACTTAATCAAAGAAATCGTTCAAGATATTGATGTATCACAAGAAGTATTCACAGCAGTAAATCAAGAAGTTCAATCAGGCTTAAGCTTTACTGAACAAACGAAAGTCAGCTTCCACAATATTTTCGACATGACCAAAGAAATCTCAGATCAGCTCCAAACAATGAATCGAACAGTTGTCCAGTTGTCAAAAGGATCTGCACATGTTTCTGAGGCTGTCCGTGAGATTGCAGACGTATCACGTGAAAGCTCCGCCAATATTCAAGACATTGCCGCTTCAGCTGAAGAACAGCTGGCATCAATGGAAGAGATCAGCTCATCCTCTGCCACCCTTTCTTCAATGGCAGAAGAATTACGTGATTTGATTAGCAAATTTAAAGTCGAATAAACCAAATGAAAAGAACCTCCAGCTAGGGGGTTCTTTTTTTGAAGTGAATAAATCGAAAGAAATAGGTAAATATGCTTATTTTGGTGGTTCTTTGAACATTACACCTTGAAAAATAATCCGTATTACCTAAGAATAGAGGGGGATGATCCCAAATCATAAATCAAAAGGAGTAGAGTCATGAAAAAAATCAACTTTTTTAAGCACTTTACGATGTCAAAGAAATTAATTACTGCATTCTTAGCGATTCTCCTAGTGCCCATTCTTGTGTTGGCCGCATTTTCCTATGAAGTGGCGTCTAAGTCTCTCAATGATGAGATTATGTCTAGCGCTGCAAATGGTGTGAATCAATTAAATGAACTGATCAATAAAGATGTCCAGCCTAAAATTGATATTGTTTCTTATTTATCTAAATCGGTGAAAAAAAAGGAACTGGCCTCTAAAAATAAGGATTTACTTAAGGTGAAATTAGAGCAACTATCGGAAACAGACGACGATGTCGTAGAAGTATTTGTTGCAGATCAGAATGGTAAACTAACTGAATATTCCGAGATTCATAAAGGCAGTGCCAAAAGCGCAAAAAATGAACCATGGTTTCAACAATCAATGGGAGATGACAAACTCATCATTTCAGATCCTTTTACAGACAAGTCATCAGATGACCTGCTCATCACAATATCAGAACAGTTAGCAGATGGTTCTGGTGTTATCGGCATAAATGTACGATTGAACACAATTGTGAAAGATACAAACAGCATCAAAATTGGTCAAGAAGGTTATGCGTTTGTCGCTACCTCAGACCAACGTTACATTGCTCATAAAACGGAAAAGGCCGGGACGAAACTGACAGGCGATTTCATCGAAAAAATGTATCACAATAAAAAAGGCAGTTTCGAATATGAATTCAACGGACAGCCGAAGCAAATGTTTTATGACACAAATGAAGCGACAGGCTGGAAGCTCGCGGGCACCATGTATGTTAACGAAGTGAAAGAAGCTGCACAGCCAGTGCTTGACTTAACCATGATCATCCTTGCTGCTGCGATTGTCATCGGTGGAATCGCGATTTATTTTATTATTAAATCGATCCGAAAACCACTCATAGAGCTCTCTGAATCGGCTGAGAAAATCAGTCAGGGGGATCTCACCCAGCATATCGAGGTGCGCACACACGATGAAATCGGCAAACTTGCACAGAGCTTTAACGATATGTCGGCAAAGCTGAAACAAGTCATTCAAGCCGTCCAGAATTCAATTGAAAATGTTGCTGCTTCATCTGAAGAATTAACGGCTAGCGCAGGACAGACAGCCCAAGCAACTGAGCATATTACCTCATCTATTGAACAGTTCTCAAACAGCAATGAACATCAAAATGAGATGATTGAAAAAAGCTCTGTCCAGCTAAACGACATGGATCGCAGTTTATCACATATGGTCAACACGACTTCTCACATGATGGAATCATCTATCGAGTCTAGCAAAACCGCTCAGGCTGGTGGAGAGCTCGTTCAAAAAACAGCAGGTCAAATGCAAACGATTGAACAAGCAGTGAAAGAAGCAGAGCTTGTGATTGCAGGGCTAGAACAGAAATCTAAGGACATTACAAGCATTCTTGGAGTCATCAACGGCATTGCAGATCAGACGAACCTCCTCGCTTTAAATGCAGCGATAGAAGCCGCACGTGCAGGTGAGGCAGGAAGAGGCTTCTCTGTGGTCGCAGAAGAAGTCCGCAAGCTGGCAGAGCAATCAGGCAGCTCTTCAAAAGAAATTGAAAGCCTAACGAACGAAATTGTAGATGAAATTGAAAAGTCGCAGAAGATGTTTAGACAAGTAGCAGGTGAAGTTCAATCTGGATTAAACATTACAGATGAAACGAAAGTGAGTTTTGAGAAAATCACCCATAAGACATCAGAAATGACAGAACAAATGAAACAAATGAACGGATCAGCCCAAGAACTTTCTCATGGCTCAAACGATATTTCACAAGCAGTCAATCAAATCAAAGAGCTTTCACGTGAAAGTTCCGCAGGTTTCCAAGATATTGCGGCTTCAGCAGAAGAACAGCTGGCATCAATGGAAGAGATCAGCTCATCTTCCGCCACTTTATCTCAAATGGCAGAAGAACTGAGAGAGCTCATCAAACAATTTAAAATATAAGAGTCATAGTAGAACCCCTGACGTTTTGACGTCAGGGGTTTCAGCGTGTAGACAAACCCTCGCATTCGGTGTCAGTCCTGCGTGCTGGTGCTCACGAATTCAAATTCGCTCCGCGCCAGTACTCGTCCTTCCTAGACTGCAAAGGTTTTCTATCACGCTGAAAAGAAGACAAAGGGCTAAAATAAAGTTCATTTTAGCCCTTTGTCAATAATCTGGAACCCCTGACGTTTTGACGTCAGGGGTTTTTCCGTTATTTGCACATAATTTGGGTATTTTGGACTTATCTAGACTTTAATAAGTTAAAAAAGTAAAGAACCTAGTAGTACTTCCGATATATATACTATCTTACTAAAAGGAGTTTTCTTTTTTATGAATTTCATACAGTATTTCAAAAAACCATCGATATCAAAAAAGCTCGTTTTCTCTTTCTTATTTATTCTTTTATGCCCAATTATCGTATTGGCATTCTCTTCATATCATACGGCGAGCACCTCTTTAAATGATCAAATCATGCAAAGTGCAAAGGAAAATGTAGAACAGCTGGACAAAAACATTACGAAGGTTGTGAAAGTAAAAACAGACGCAGCCGATTTCTTTAGCAAATGGATTACGAAGAAAAAGCTGGGACAAAAAGGAACGACTGATATTCAAGGACGCTTTGAGCAGTTCATGAGCATGAATGATGACACAGAAGGCATCTTTGTTGCTTCAAGTGATGGAAAAGTGTTTTCAAGATATCCAAATCAAAAAATGCCTGCTGATTATGTCGCAACTGAGCGGGATTGGTACAAAGATGGCTGGGCGAAAAATGGTGAGCTGTCTGTTTCCGCTCCATATCCAACTGCATCAACTGGTACACTTGTTGTGACGATTTCTAAAAAACTAGAGGACGGTTCTGGAGTTATTGCGATGAACCTGGACATTGCGAATCTAGTAAAAGAGTCTAATAGTATCAATATTGGTAAAGAAGGTCATGCTTTTATCGGAAGCCCAGATCGAACATACGTGGCACATCCAACGAAAAAAGCAGGAACAAAATTAACAGGTGATTGGGTAGACAAGCTTTATACACAAGACAAAGGTTCAATGAGTTATATGTTTGAAGGAAAAGAAAAGCAAATGGAGTTCACAACAAACAAAGCGACTGGTTGGAAAATTGCCGGTACAATGTTTGTCAATGAAGTAGAAGAAGCGGCGCAGCCAGTCTTCAACATGGCGGCTATTATATTAGCTGGTGCGCTCATCATTGGCGGGATTCTTATCTTCTTTATCATCCGTTCTATTACAAAACCACTTTCCATGCTTGTCTCATCTTCTAAGAAGATTAGCGAAGGAGATTTAACAGAAAAAATTGATGTTAAATCAAAGGATGAAATTGGTCAGCTCGGTACAAGTTTTAATGAAATGAGTGAGTCACTCAGAGACGTCATCCAAGCTGTACAGACATCTGTTGAGAACGTGGCGTCATCGTCTGAAGAACTGACGGCAAGTGCAGGTCAAACGACAAAAGCAACCGAACATATTACATCATCCATTGAAACATTCTCGAACGGAAACGAAAATCAAAGTGAAATGGTGGAACAAAGTGCAGCCCACTTGAAACAAATGAACGAAGGGCTAAATGAAGTTGCACAAACATCTGATGTCATTACAGAATCATCGGTTCAATCAAAAACAGTCGCAGAAACAGGCGGACAGCTTGTTGAACAGACAGTTGGCCAAATGAAAACGATTGATCATTCAGTGAAAGAAGCTGAAAGTGTGATCAACGGATTAGAGCATAAATCAAAAGATATCACCAACATTTTAGGTGTCATTAACGGTATAGCAGATCAAACGAATTTACTGGCTCTGAATGCAGCCATTGAAGCAGCACGTGCGGGCGAGTCAGGCAGAGGCTTCTCGGTTGTAGCAGAAGAAGTCCGTAAGCTGGCGGTTCAATCATCAGATTCTGCAAAAGAGATTGAAAAACTCGTCAAAGAAATTGTCTCTGAAATAGAAACGTCTCAAAATATGTTCAAATCTGTGAATGAAGAAGTAAAAAATGGCCTATCAATTACAGACCAAACAAAAGAAAGCTTCTCACAAATCAATCAGCAAACAGCGGAAATTGCGACAAGAATCAATGAAATGAATACGACAGTTCGTGAGCTTTCAAAAGGATCTGAGCAAATTTCTAAAGCAGTGAATGAAATTGCAGATGTATCGAGAGAGAGTTCAGCAAGTATTCAAGATATCGCGGCATCAGCAGAAGAACAGCTGGCATCAATGGAAGAGATTAGTTCTTCTTCGACGACGCTTTCCCAAATGGCGGAAGAATTGCGTGACTTAATTAAAAAATTCAAGATCAGTGAATAATGGAAAGTGGTTCTCCTCAAGGGGAACCGCTTTTCTTTTTAAGAGATGATCTCGTACAATAGAGGAAATCCGAAGAAAAGGAGAGATGTTATGCGTTTATCAAATAAGAAGGTCATTGCGTTAGTCAGTGATGATTTTGAAGATTTAGAGCTATGGTATCCCGTTTTGCGATTAAGAGAAGAGGGGGCAACTGTCCATCTCGTAGGCGAAAAAGCAGATCATGAATATATCGGGAAGTACGGAGTGCCAGCTGTATCAGATGCAGACTTCTATTCCATTCAAGCAGATGATTATGATGCGGTTCTCGTTCCTGGGGGATGGGCACCGGATAAACTGCGCCGATATCCAGAAGTATTAGACATCGTTCGTACGTTTGATGCAAAGGGCAAACCGATCGGACAAATCTGTCATGCCGGATGGGTGCTCATTTCAGCTGGTATCCTGAAAGGTAAAAAAGTAACGAGTACACCTGGTATTAAAGATGATATGACGAATGCTGGAGCGGAATGGTTTGATGAAGCCGTTGTGACAGATGGTCATATTGTATCTAGCAGACGCCCGCCGGACCTTCCGCCATATGTGAAAGCATTTGCCGATGTATTAGCGGCAAACTAGATTCACACGAACAAACAAAGGGCTGTAAAACGCCCTTTGTTCATTCAATGCCTCATTACATTTGTCTGTCTGCTGGATAGATAATGCCCATTTGTCTTCTCGCCTCGTCCATGACGGACATGGTTTGAACGGATAAGGCAAATGTATTGACTGGCGACTGTCCCTTTTTTTGCTTGATGCATTGAATGAAGTGATCGATTTCATAATACATAGCCGGTTGATCATCTTTGAGAGAAATATCGGTTTGCTGTCCATTCCGATCATGGATGATGATACGAGAAGGGCGATGGAATTGATCAATCACCATCGTGGCATCCTCCCCTTGAATTTCAGCAGATACATGAGATGTTGAGATTTTTGAATGAAAAAGCAGTGCTTGATGCCCTTCATATTGTAAAAGTAATGAACCGCTCCCATCAACTCCAGAAGAAAGTGTATAGCCTCTCGCGGTGATTTGATGTGGCAGCCCGAATAAATAAATGATGGGAAAGACAAGATACACGCCGATGTCCATTAAGGAGCCATTGGATAATTCCGGCTTAAAAGCGTTTGGAATCTCACCGTTTCGGTAGGCATCGTATCTTGAGGAATATTTACAGTAATGAGCGATCACTTGCCGAATGGGGCCTAGTTGATCAAGATGCTGTTTGATTTGAAGAAAATTCGGCAGAAATGTGGTCTTCATCGCTTCCATTAAGCACACCTGATATTTTTTCGCAGCAGCAATCATTTCTTCAGCCTCTTTCCGGTGAGAGGCCAATGGTTTTTCACATAATACATGTTTTTGATGCGCCATCATCAGCATCGCTTGCTCTTTATGAAGGGCGTTTGGACTTGCGATATACACAGCATCAAACGCATCACTTGCCGCCATTTGTTGTAAATTAGTAAAGACAGTATCAATGCCATACTTGTCTGCAAATGCCTGTCCTTTTTCAGCAGACCGAGAATAGACGGCCGTACATGTAAAATCCGCCACTCCTTCACCAGCCTGTAAGAATCGATCTGTAATCCAATTCGTTCCGATGACAGCAAATCGAATCATCACATTCCCTCCTTCTGCTTTTCTCTGATTATACATGCTTTGAAAGCGTTTGTATGAAAGAATCTTCTTTTTTATTGAAAAGCGGATGAAACCTTTACCTTAGCTGATGCGTCTTACATAAAGAATATAAATGTACGAAAAGTGGATAGTTTCCTCCTTCATTCGGGTAATACTTGAGAAGGAGGGAGGAGGAAACGAACATGAAGCGCATCCTACATATAGGAAGTACATACGCATTCGCGCTTTTATTTATAGCAGCCGGTGTTTTTCATGTGATAGAGCCAAGCGGCTTTGCCCGCATGATGTCTGGGTGGCCATTTCCCTATGGCATCATTTATGCCACCGCATGCTTGGAATGGCTGCTGGCCGTTTTACTGCTTCTTCCAAACGTAAGGAGTGTGGCAGCAAAAATGATCGCTGTCTATCTGGTGCTCATTTTCCCTGCGAACCTATTTGCTGCGAGAGAAGGGATTCCATTTCCAGGGCAAGAGAGCACAGAACAAGCCTTGTTATGGATGAGATTAATCGGACAACCGATTTTGATTGGATGGGCCCTGTCCATTGCGAAACTGGAAGAAAAGCTGAAACAATGATCACAAAATGATGATCAAGTAGTGTACAATTTACTAATAAAATAGCCCGTGTTTGGAGGAAAGATATGAATTCTATGCAAATGTGGAGCAGTCGATTTAGAAAATTTTTTCTTGATAACAAGTTTGTTCTCTTTTTACTCATCCTGCTATTAATAGGGTTGAACATCCTTGTTTTCATGAAAGCATCTTTTATTTTCACACCGCTCATTGTACTCATCAAAACCATTGCCTTACCGATTATTTTAACGGGGGTTGTGTATTATTTATTAAATCCAATTGTGAATTTATTAGAGAGATTTAAGGTCAAACGGATCTTTTCGATTTTGCTTTTATATATCGTCATTATTGGGATCATTACAGTGACCATTGTATCTATTATTCCTTTTTTACAAGCACAAACGATGAGTCTGTTTCATAATTTGCCAAAATACGTTGATACGGTAGAAGAACAGATTCGACAGCTAACAGGAAGCAACTTCATTAATCAGGCGCAGAAAACGATGAATTTTAACGTCTCTGAATTGGTGAGTAAAGCGTCAAGTCAAGCGACGAAGATTTTGGAAAGTACTTTTACCGGAGTCGGCACTTTCTTAGGTGCGCTTACTGAAATTATCATCTCGATCGTGACGGTTCCGTTCATTCTGTTTTATCTATTAAAAGACGGCAAAAAACTGCCTGACTATTTCTTGAAATTTATTCCGAATAAGTTTAGAGAGCATACACATATCGTGCTTCACGAAATGAACCATCGCTTAAGCTCTTATATTCTTGGACAGATCATTGTCAGCTTCTGTATCGGTGTTCTTCTTTTAATCGGTTATCTGATTATTGGACTTGACTATGCGCTGCTTCTGGCGATTATTGCGGCATGTACAAGTGTAGTGCCTTACCTTGGGCCAACAATTGCCATTACACCAGCGATTGTGATTGCACTTGTCACATCACCGATTATGCTACTGAAACTGATCATTGTCTGGACAGTGGTTCAACTTATTGAAGGGAAATTCATTTCTCCTCAGGTCATGGGGAAAAACCTTCATATCCATCCGATTACGATTATTTTTGTTCTATTAACAGCAGGTAAATTGTTCAGCGTAGTCGGCATCATTGTCGCGATTCCGACGTATGCCGTTCTGAAAGTGATCACGACCCACCTGTTTGATTGGTTCAAAATGCGATCCAATTTGTATAAAGAAGAAAAGGTTTGATGTCATAATCTTTTTTAGAAAAAAATATAGTATCATAAAGACGAGCTTTCGAAAAAGAAAGCTTGTCTTTATGTGGACATAGATGTTTGCCTTCAAAAGATCAGAATTGAAAGGAAAGAAAATCATGAATCTATGGGATTTATTCGTGGCACTGGTTTTAGGAATTGTCGAAGGATTAACAGAGTATGCACCTGTCTCGTCTACAGGGCATATGATCATTGTTGACGATCTTTGGCTAAAATCAAAAGACATCATTACGCCAGAGGCTGCAAACACATTTAAAGTCGTGATTCAGTTAGGTTCTATTTTAGCTGTCATGATCGTGTTTAAAGATCGTATTTTGAACTTGTTAGGCTTAAAGAAAAATATCACAGAAGAACAAAAACGCAGCGGACATAAGCTGACCATTGCTCAAATTGCTGTTGGACTCGTCCCAGCCGTCATTTTAGGATTCTTATTTGAAGATTATATTGATAAATATTTGTTTGATGTGAGAACGGTCGCTGTCGGTTTGATTTTAGGGGCTGTGCTGATGCTTGTCGCTGATTGGATCAATAAACGTAAAACAGAAACAAGCTCTGTGGATAATATGACGTACAGACAAGCGCTGTATATCGGGTTATTTCAATGTTTAGCACTATGGCCAGGCTTCTCGCGTTCGGGTTCTACAATAGCAGGTGGTGTTATTCTTGGTCTGAATCACCGCGCGGCGGCTGACTTTACGTTTATTATGGCCATGCCGATTATGGCGGGAGCAAGCCTCTTAACACTTGTTAAAAATGCCGAATATTTAACAACAGACATGCTTCCATTCTTTATTGTGGGCTTTGTGAGTGCGTTTATTGTGGCTCTCTTTGTTGTTCGATTCTTCCTAAAACTGATTAATAAAATCAAACTTGTGCCTTTTGCGATCTACCGAATCATCCTAGGTCTGATTTTATTTATCCTGTTTATGTAATGATGGAAAACTACTCTTTTAAAAGAGTAGTTTTTTTGTTGTTTTGCCCTTTTAAACAGTAAAAACGGCCTCTTAATTGGTAGAAAAAGAAGTTTTTTCTTAAATTAGTGTTTAAGTGACAAAGAAAAGGGTAGTACATAGACATACCAATTAAAGGAGGAGTTAGAAATAATGAGGAAAACAAGTAAATTTTTTGTTAGCTCTATGATTGCTACGTCAATGGTTGCTGTCCCTTTATCTCTTACGACTTTTGGTCAAAAGGCTGAAGCTGCTACGACAACAGGTGTCGATGGAAGTGTCTCGATTGATCCAGTAGCCATTGCCGATAAAATTGAACAAGCAGTAAAATCATCTCAAAATCGTGATGGATTTGTAAAAAATGCGGCATACAGTGCATTCTATGAAGCTGGTCAAAATTACAACGTAGTTGTTCAAAACTTAAGCCAAGATCATGACTTTAGCGGACTGAACAATGTTGTTTATTATGATAGTGTTGAATATGACGGCATTACGTTTGGTATTTGGGTATTTGAAGATGGTACGTTTGTCAACAATGGTGACGGCGGCTATATTAACTGGACTTTTGTTGGCAGCTTTGACCGCGAAGAAGGAAGCGGTACTGTCGATTTCCATAAAAGATTCTAATCTCAACGTCAAAAGTCTGCCGATCCATCGGCAGACTTTTTTAAAGCGCACATTCTTCTATTTCAAAACCTAAATCTTCAATGATGTGATGATCGGTTTGAACTTGCTGTCCTTTTGTCGTTAAATAATCGCCTACGAAAATAGAGTTTGCTGCATATAATGCGAGAGGCTGAAGCGTTCGCAAATTAAACTCTCTTCCGCCAGATACTCGAATTTCCTTAGCCGGGTTGATAAATCGCATCAGTGCCAAAACCTTCAACGCTTTAATCGGATGTGTGCGTTCTTGATGTTCAAAAGGCGTTCCTTCAATTGCATGGAGAAAGTTGATGGGAATCGAATCCGCATCAAGGGCTCTCAGCGCAAAAGCCATTTCGACAATTTGTTGATTGGTTTCACCCATTCCAATAATAACCCCTGAACATGGTGACATCCCTGACTGTTTGACCTTATCAATGGTCGATACGCGGTCATCATACGTATGGGTCGTTGTAATTTGAGCATGATGATCTTGATGTGTATTGAGATTATGATTATACCGATGAACACCCGCTTCCTTCAGCCGCTTCGCTTTTTCTTCATTTAATAATCCAAGGCATGCACACACCTTCAAAGGCATCGTCTCAGTAATTTCCTTTACTGCTGCGGTGACTTCATCTAATTCACGGTGCGAAGGTGCTCTCCCGCTTGCTACAATACAATAAGTCCCTGCTTTTCTTTTTAACGCCTCACGCGCACCGGCCACAATGGTTTTTTGGTCAAGCATTGTATACCTCTCAACAGGAGCTGTTGAAATCATCGATTGTGAACAATACCCGCAGTTTTCAGGACAATATCCGCTTTTGGCGTTAAAGATCATATTTAACTTCACCTTTTTTTGAAAAAAATGAAATCTCACCTGATAAGCTGCATGCATAATAGGCAGCAACTCTGCGTCGTCTGCTCCAAGAATATTTAGACCTTCTTCCATAGTAATCGGTTCATGATTGATGGCTTTCTTCACGATCGTTTCCCAAGACAAAGACGTTATTTTTCCCATCATAAGCCCCTCTCAATATGTAAACTTATTTTTATTAAAAGTTAACATAATGGATAGAGATTGGCAAGCACTGGTAAGCATCCTAAGTAAAAACACAAAAAGGCGATGAACATATAGTCATCGCCTTTTCATATGAAAAAAATCGCTTAACGAACAGTAATATAGTTAATAACAAGCTCACCTAGTGAATTATAGTAAGACACTGTAACAGAACCGCGTTGTACAGCACGGATCCATGTGAAGTTTGGAGCAGTTTGGTCTAATTGAATGGCATACGTTGCGCCTGAGACAGAAATTTGACTTGCTGGAAGTGAAACAGCGATTGAAGAACCTACAGTAAGTGTGCGGTTCACCGTAATCACTTTATTCATAATAGGAGCTTTTGCTATAACTGGTTCTTTAGGCTGTGCAGCTGCATGAGCACCTTCTGTTTGGAAGAACGTAAGAGCACCTAAAGCAACTAAAGACAATGTACAAGCTTTCATTAATTTTTTCATCGGTAACACTCCTTTTTTTGGTATATACATATATTAATAATAATAGAATTATATGTCAATCAAAATAAGTGGAAAAATGAGTATTTTTGGTGAAAATTGTCACATATTATGTAGGGGAAGACGATTTTTTCCAAAAAACACATGATTTTCTATTCATATGTCATTCTTTTTTAGGGGGAAAAAGAGACATAAAAAAAGCTGGGTATCTACCCAGCTATGTGATGCTTTATGAAAAGAGATTTTTTATTTGTCGTCTGTCTGTTTTGGCTGACGGCCTTTTTGTTTCTCTTTCTCTCTAATGTAGTTAATAAAGTCGATGGTTTGTCTTCGTGCTTCTTCAGAAAAATCGGAGGCAGCTTTAAACGCAATTTGCAAATCAGGATCATTTGCAAGATCGTCATCAGAGGCGTTTTTGTCTTTACCTGTGAGAAGATAATCTGTTGAGACCCCGTATAACTCGGCGATTTTCACAATCATTTCACCATCTGGCTTTCTCAATCCATACTCCCAGTTAGCATAGGTCGACATCGCCTTTAACCCGAGTTTTTTGGCAACGGTAGACTTACTCCATCCATGTTTCTCTCTTAATTCAGTTAGAATCTTTCCAGTCAAATTATCCATCGGAAACACCTTTTTTCATATTATGTGTAAATTTTATCATGAATTACACGGAAAAGATAAATAAATACACAAAAAGAATAAAAATATGATTGACTTACCCGTTTTGTGTATATTATCATAATGAATATAACTTACACATAATGAGTAAGAGGTGGAAACATGAAACTTGAAAATTTACGAGAAGAACGAATATTACAAGGAAAAACACAAACGTATATGGCGAAAAAACTTGGATATAAATACACGAGTGGCTATGCAAATATAGAAATGGGACGAACAAAGCCCAGCTTAGAAATAGCCAAGCATATTGCAGATTTGCTAAATATCGGTGTTCAAGAGCTTTTTTTTGGTCAAAAGTTACACAAAAAGAGTAATAGTCTTGAGGAAGACCGTTCTTAAAAAGGGGAGACAAACAGAATGAGTATCGAACATCCGATGGTGACACAAATGAATGATTTCGGCTATCCAAAACGTTACTGGCCATATGAAATGTCCCGAAATGGTTATCGATTAGAGGACGAGGACCGTGAGAAAGGATTTGATGATGATGAGACATCAGATGACATTTGATGCCCGAAAAGAAGCCCAGCATTGCCTAGTACAAGCTGGCGGCTGGATCACTTTTCATCAAAAAGAGCCGATTTTTGCTTTCCCCACGGCAGAAGAAGAACGCACATACATGACCCTCATGGCAGAAAAAGCCGTTGATGACAAGAAGAAGGAAAGGATGAATGCGACATGAATCGATTGAAGCAAATCATGACATTCCTGAAATGTTTGCTCAATGCGGGTCAAAACGAACAAGACATTCGGCAGTGGGCGAAGGATGACGGGAGATCGTAGCATGGTCCTTCATTTTATCATTGAAAAAGAACATTTATGCACAAAAGAGACATTGATAAACAGAATTCAAACAGCCGCTAAAGCGCAATGCTCAAGCAAAATAAAAGGCGCATTATCACTCGACATTCGCTCATTTTACAATATGCCCATTGATCTAGCGAACAGCCAAGACACGCGTACATCTGCAGAAAAAGGCTTGTTACGCCCGGTTCACATCAGCATTCTTCAACCAAATTTGCAGTATATACAAGAAGCACTTCATGCCGTTACCGATGACGCCTCTTTACAGATTGTAGAATTAAGAGTTTCACAGTTTTATAGCATGCGTCCTCGAATGGAAATCATTTTAAATACGATGGGTGATGATATGAGATCCTCACCACCAAATAAGGAGACAAGCATATGAACGAGCCAAAACAACTCATGATTCAAGAAAACCAGACATTTGTCGGTGAAATGGAAAAAGGAAAGATTCAAGTCATTGTGTTAGATGGAAACGTAGGAACGGCTTATATGATGGATGTACCTGAGCATGGAAAAACGATTATTCAAACAGCAAAAGGGCATTTTGCAAGAGTCGATCATGAGATTGGTTTTAAAATCAGCTAGTCTGATGAACAAGAACAACTGAATAAGTCCAAGACGGAAAGCCTGCGGACACTGATCAAGACCCTATAAAAAGGGGCTGATTGGTGTCCGTTTTTTATTTTCTTAAAAAAGGGAGAGAGCATAGATGCAAGATTTACTGATTGAATATAAAAGAAGTTTAAAAGATGCCAGAAAACGATATGAACAATTGAAAGACAAAGAAGAGAAACAGATGTCAGATCAGGACAAACATGATCAAAAAATGATCGCCAGTATGGTCAGTGATTTAGAATACGTGGTGGAATGGCTTCAAATCGGTAGAGAGCCAGGCGCACGCAGAGGATTAGATAGACGGTCTGTGTATCAGCGCACCATTCTTGCTAATCAAGAGGTATTAGAGGCTTTATCACATGAATACACCCTCATTCAAGAGAAAGAAAGAGAGGTAAGTGAGCGGGATAAAAAGCGAATCGATGAAGCTTTGTCTGTTTTAACAGATCGAGAGAAAGACGTGTTTTTTATGCACACAACGCAGGGTCTGTCATTTAGCGAGATTGCGATCATGCTAGATATAAAAAAAGGAACAGTCCAAAAACATATGGAAAGAGCTCGGACCAAAATGTCCAAAAAAGTACAAGAACGCCTATTCAGAGCTGCTGAATAGGCGTTTTTTCTTTCATCACATCAATCTTCAAAAGCTTGTCTTACAGTTGCCACCTATAGTTAGAAAGACCAAACGAATGTTTGCTAGCCCGGCACAAATGATTTCTCTTCAGGGAATCATTCGAACTAAAAGGAGGCGGCAGGTGAATGTAAATGAAAGATAAACGGATAGAGGCTAAGCAGGATTATATGAAAGGGATGACGTACCAGCAACTAGCCGATCATTACAACGTCTCCATCCATACCGTTAAATCATGGAAAAGACGATACGGCTGGCAAAGACAAAAAACACCGTCAAAGCAGGCGCACTCGATCTTTCATCAATTTCTTTCAGATGAAACGATTGAAATCATGGAAAAAATGGATGGGCGCACATCTCTTGATATCATCTGGGATCAAATTCAAATTCAATACGCAGCCATTATTCGAGCGCAGCGCATCATGCATGTAGCAGATCAAGATGACATGATCAAAGAACTGAAAAAGGCGACGTACTTGCCTTCTTCATTAGAGGAAGAAACAGGCGAAGGCATTCATCCAGAGCCAGAGATCACGGCAGAGGAATTTTCGTTTCAATTTTCATGGGATCGGCATGCTACTTTTTTAAATGCCCAATCTCGTGCAATGGGAGAACTAAGACGGCTGATTAAACAGTTTGAAGAGCTCGCTCACGCAAAAGATGAACGAAGATTAAGGCTGAAGCAAATTGAGCTGACAATCGAAAAAACAAAAAAAGCAGTTCGTGAGGAAAAAGAAGAAGATCTTCATATCATGATCAAAAGAAAAGAGGACGATTCATGACGCCGTTGATTGAAAAAGAAGTCAATCCTCACTTTGAACACTTTTTGTTCGATTGGAATCAAAAGTTTCAGTTTTTAGTAGGCGGTTATGGCTCCTCCAAAAGCTATCACATTGCTTTAAAGCTGGTTTTAAAACTGCTTGAGGAAAAACGAACAGCACTTGTCATTCGAGAAGTGTATGATACGCACCGGGAGTCGACCTACTCTCTTTTACAAGAAATCGTCAGCGATCTTGGCATCGATCATCTAGTAAAGTGCCGCAGTTCACCGCTTGCTCTCACTTTTCGCAATGGGAGCAGCATTTTATTTAAAGGACTGGACAAGCCTGAGAAATTGAAGTCGATCAACAACATCTCAATTATTTGGATTGAGGAGTGTTCCGAGGTTTCATATGAAGGGTTTAAAGAACTGCTTGGAAGGCTGAGACATCCGGTTTTACCTCTTTATATGATGTTATCGACGAATCCCGTTGGTCAGGATAATTGGACGTACAGACATTTCTTTAGAGATGAACAGCTGAAACGATTTGTCCTTGATGACGAAACCTTATACAAACAGCGAACCATCGTGATAAAAGATACGTACTATCACCACTCAACAGCAGAAGACAATCTATTTCTTCCTAAAAGCTATGTCAAGCAGCTGGATGAGCTGAAAGAATACGATCCAGATCTTTATCGAATTGCAAGAAAGGGATACTTCGGTATCAATGGAACAAAAGTGTTTCCGCAATTTGAGGTCAGACAGCATACTGACGTATTAGAAGCGATCGGGCAGATTGAAAGACCGCTGAAACGAGCGGGGATGGATTTTGGATTTGTCGAATCCTACAATGCGCTCATTCGGTTAGCTGTCGATCATGAAAAAAAGTACTTATATATTTATTGGGAATATTACGACCGCGGGAAAACGGATGATGAAACAGCTGTTGATCTGAAAGAATTTGTTGAATCAAAGGAACTCATTAAGGCAGACGCAGCAGAACCTAAAACGATTCACTATTTTCGGCAGCGCGGATTTCAAATGGTCGCTGCGCATAAGTTCCAAGGGTCACGTTTGCAATATACAAAGAAAATCAAACGATTTAAGAAAATCATTTGTTCTGATGCTTGCCCTTATACCATCTATGAACTTCAATCACTAACCTATAAGGCAGATAAGAACGGCCGCTTAGAGGAAGATGAATTTCAAATCGACCCACACACATTATCCGCCATTTGGTATGCGCTAGATGATTATGAGGTGACCGATTTGAAACAGACTGCTTCAGAGCGTGTCCGTCCAAACCGAGAGAGGAGGTCCATACAATGAAACAATTAAAAGCAACGATTATGAAGGCCAACATGTCTGATCATACAAAACAAATGTATGAGGATGAATTTTCATACGAAAAAGATGACATTGTCCCGCCGCCCTACCATATCAATGAATTAAAAAGCATGGCAGAATACTCAACGATTCTTCAGCAATGTATAGATGCGTATCGAACAAACATTTTAGGCTTTGGCTTTGGGGTGGAATACGCCTTTGATTTTAATGCGGAAGATGTGAAACCGGTCAAAAAGAAGACAGCCGAGAAGGAATGGACAAGACTCGAAGAGTTTACGAAATACATGAACTATGATGAGTCTGCTGATGTGATTCTTGGTTATGTCCTAGAAGACCGGGAGAAAACAGGAAATGGCTTTTTAGAGGTGCTGCGGGATGGACAAGGAAAGCCGGCAGGAATCGAGTATTTGGATGCACTCCATATTCGCATTTGTAAGCTGAGTGAGCCAGTCGACGTCGAATTCCGCTACACAGAAAACGGCGAATTAAAGACGATGAATCGCAAGAAACGATTCCGAAAATATGTGCAGGTCATCAATGAGAAGAAAGTCTTTTTCAAGGAGTATGGTGATCCGCGCATATTAAATTATGAAACAGGCAAGTACGATGATGCTACACCAGAACCACTTCAAGCAACAGAAGTCATTCATTTTAAAATTGGCAGTGGGACGTATGGGATTCCCCGCTGGATTGGCAACATCGTCAATATGTATGGCGCACGAAAAGCAGAAGAGCTGAATTATCTTTATTTTAAGCAAGGAAGGCATGTACCTGGTGCCATCATTGTTGAAAACGGCATGCTGTCAGAGACTTCTTATCAGCAGCTACAAGATTATATGGATGATATTGAAGGGTCTGATCATGCGCATAAGTTTTTATTGCTTGAAGTAGAAGGGCTTCCGACAGAAAAAGGATTAACAGGTGAAGAAGATGTATCAAATGTCAAAGTGAACTTTAAATCCTTGGCGGAAATCCTGCAAGAGGATGCGCTCTTTTTAGAATACGATGAAAAGACGAGAAACAAAATCCGCTCCGCTTTTCGTCTGCCGCCTATTTACACAGGAGAGTCACAAGATTATAACAAGGCGACAGCAGATACCGCGCGAAAAACAACGGAGGAGCAAGTGTTTCAGCCAGAGCGGCATCTTATTACAGGGAAACTCAATACTCTTTTTCTCCCGGATTTAGATATATGGCATGTCCGCTTTCTATTAAATGGTCCTGACTTTAGAGATCCATTAGAGATAGCGAAGGTTCTGACACCATTTATTCAGGCTGGGGCAGTATCGCCAAATGATTTGCGAGATCTTGCGGGGCGTATTCTTGGTAAGACGTTAGAGGAATGGCCGGAAGAATTCTACCACCGACCTTTAGAAAGCCGCATAAAAACAGCTGATGGGCTGTCTCCATCCGAGTCAAACCAGCTGGAGAAATAGAAGGACGTGAGCTTTTTTGAAAGGGGGTGAACATATGCCAAGGGAATTAAAAAACGCAAAAATTACACATGTTTCCTATGTGGACAAGGCCGCCAACCAAAAGAAATTTTTCTTGATGAAAGCAAAGAAAAAGCAGCCTGACTTTCAAAAAGAAGTCAGTGTCCTGACGAAGGCAGAGGATGCGCATCGCCTCGTATATGGCGTCGTGTATGAACCCAATACACCTGATGCACATCAAGACTTTATGTCGGCCAAAGAAATTGAAAGGGCAGCACACGGTTTTATGAAAGATGCCCGTCACATTGATAAACAGCATGATTTTCAAGACGGTGTTGGCGAAGTCGTCGAATCATACATTGCCCCAGCGGATTTTGAAGTAGGCGGGGAACTGATTCAAAAAGGATCTTGGGTACTTGTGACAAAGGCATCACAAGATATTTGGGACCAAATTCAGCAAGGCCATATTACAGGCTACTCAATGGCTGGAACAGCAGACATCATCGCAATAGAGGAACACGATCAGCTCCTATCTCAAGAAACGAACGAGAGAGGGCTTTTTTCTTTGCTGAAAAATTTCTTTTTGAAAGAGGAAGGTGCAAATATGCCACAACAATTTTGGAGCGTTTTAGATCATCTGCTGGAAACGTTGCAGTCAAGTGATGGTGATGAGTCTAGCGTAAGAGCGGCACTTGAACAATTGATTCCAATCGTGCAGGATGTGTTGAAAACAAATGATGTCCTCCAAACGATTGGCGAAAGACCAGCATCCGTTCAAAAGCAAGATGCCGGATTAACGACTGATCAAGTACGCGAACTAGAAAAAGCAAAAATGGCCATCGACAACGTTTTACAACAAGCGGATAAACAAGGGACAGATCAAACAGGTGAAGAAGAACCTGTACAAAAAGTGCTGGAGCAAGTGGTTGCGCCAATTCGTCATCAGCTCTCTTCCTTAGAGAAATCAGCAGGCAGAGAAAAAGCAGCGATTCAGGAAGTGCTTCAGCAACAGCTACTGCCTATTTCAGAGCGGATACACATGCTTGAAAAAGCGCGGGGCATTTCTAAACAAACAAATCACGATACACAAAATGATATGACAAAGCCCATATGGGATGGCTTACTATAAGCCTAAATAAGGAGGAAAAAGTGTGAGAAATCAAGAGTTGATTCGCAAGGCTGAAATGACACTTGCCAGCTTAAAAACAGGCGGTCTCATGAACGCAGCCCAATCCAACACATTCATTAGAATGATGCAAAATACACCAACCGTTTTAAATGATGCACGTATCATTCCAATGGAAAGTGATTCACAAAAAATCGAAAAAATCGGCTTCGGTCAGCGCATTTTACGCCCAGCAGAAGAAGGCAAAGCGCTTGATGCAAAAGACCGTGTTGTCCCAGCGACAAGCACTGTCCAGCTCAATGCAAAAGAAGTCATTGCTGAGATCCATATGACGTACGACAGCATTGAAAACAACATTGAAAAAGACGGGATTCAGCAGACCATTATGCAAATGCTGGCGGAACGAGCGGCAGTCGATATTGAAGAACTGATCGTCAACGGTGATACAACATCACAAGATCCATTTTTAGCTCAAATGGATGGCGTACGAAAACAGGCAGTTTCTCATATTGTCGATGCGAATGGAGCGGAAATTAGCCGTCAAATGTTCAAACAAGCCTATAAAGCGATGCCGTCAAAATATTTACGTGTACCTCAGGATTTCCGTTTTTATACATCCCCAAGTTTAGAGGTCGAGTGGAAAGACCAAGTAGCAAACCGTCAGACAGGTCTCGGAGATGCGGCGATTCAAGGCGGACTTTCTTCTGCATTCGGTGTGCCAGTCAAAGGTCTTGCCAATATGCAGCCATATGATGAAGAAGGAACAGACGTATCAGATATTTTACTGACACATCCGAAAAACATTATCGTAGGATTTTCTCGCAATATTCGTATTGAAGTAGAAAAAGATATTCGCAGCCGTAAGTTTATCATTGTTCTGACAGCGAAGCTCGACAGCAAATTTGAGGAAGAGGATGCTGTAGCCAAAGTAATGAAAGTGAAAGAGTAGGTGACAGCAGGCTATGATCATTTCTGCTGAGGAACTACAAGCCTATTCTGTATTTGATCGCGTGAAAAATCGTTCTGTAGAGAGACTAGCGGCAGATATTATTGAAGCAGAAGCAGCGGTATTTCAAATTGTCGGGCACGATTTTACACATGAAAAATATCAGCCCGTTCCTGAAAAAGCAAGGATCGCCTTATTAAAAATGGCCCAGTATTTTGCCATGCTGAATGATGATGAATCCATGATAAAAGGCTTGACTTCAGAAAAAATGGGTGATTATTCATATGCAAAGGCAGCGGACAAAGTGAAAGGCAGACCTTATGTGTATGCCCTTCTTGTTGATTATATTGAACCTTCACTAACTGGCGGCAGCGCCAATTTAAAGGTGAGATCATTATGAGTTATGATTCTCTATTAACGGATCGCTGTGATCTTTTTCACTTAGAGAATGAAGAGGCAGTCCGCGGCAAATTTGGTATACCAGCAGGAGATCTGCAAACGGACATCTCTTATCCTGATACACCAAGTATGAGAGATGTGTCTTGCTATGTTGTAGAAAAAAGCCAGTCACTCGTGCAAGAAGAACCGAATACAGTCATCTATCAGTCCTATCTCGTCCATTTCCCTTTAGCAAGCGACATTCGCTTGCATGACAAAATGGTGTGGAACGGCATCTCACTCAAATTGCAGCAGCCAAAAAGAGTGAAAAATCATCACATGGAAGTGATGGCCGTCAGAAAGGAAAACCTATGAAAATTGATGGACTTGACCGGCTGCTATCCCAGCTCCAACAGGCAAATAGTGGCAGCTTAACGGCGCAATATCAAGAGTGGTTACAGGAAATGGGCTTGCAGTTTTTAGACATCATTCAAGATGAAATCATCAAAGAAAAGGCTGTTGATACAGGCCGTCTCCTCAATTCCTTTCAAAAAGGTGACAAGGAGAATCACTTTCTCACTTCCCGAGGCGGGCTCACGCTAGAAGTAGGGACACAGCTCGATTATGCCTCTTACGTGAATGATGGACATGCCATTTCTTCAAATGGAGAACGAAGATGGGTGCCTGGCAGATGGAACGGCAGCCGCTTTGAATATGATCCGAATGCCAGTACTGGCATGATGCTTTCATCTCAATGGATTGAAGGAAATGGGTACTGGGATCATGCCGTCATGCTCTATGAACAAATGTTTGAACACTCGCTGGATCGAAAGCTTCAAAGCTGGATCGATCGACATTTTGGGAGGTGATGGAATGAATCAAGAAGTCGGGGCAATCATGCATTATATATACACACGCTATCCAGTGAAAATGTATGATCGTCTTCTGCCAGAGCGTTTTCAAGTGCCATCTGTTTATGTGCCGCCAGTGACTGTCATTAGTGGTCCAGATACAGTGTCTACTTTTATGAAATCTTATTCGCTGCAAGTGAAAGTGTTTCATATGGATACAGAAAAAGCGCATGATGCGGCGGAAACAGTCGTCGATGCATTGCTTGCTGATCGTCAAATCATTCAGATGATCAGTGAAGATGGAGAGGTGCTTGATGATTATGTCCGCATAAAAAGAGTGGAAACAAGAATCATAGATCAAGGTGTAGCAGCGATTGTCCTGACATGGGATAGCAGCTATTGGTACAACCGAGATAAACAGCTAAGCCTAGAAGATATCAATTTTTCAGATGGGGTGATCAAACGTGAGCAAGACTAAAAAAACACAGCTCGATCAAACAGCGGGCGAAGAAAAAGAATTTGGCTTTTCATTTGAAGCCTTAAAAGAGCACAGTAAGGATCTTTTTGGGGTAAAACCAGAAATCCTTGAAGGTGCTCTTTTTTATATCAAACATCAACCAATTACAAAAACAGAAGCAAAGAAGCACATCGATGCTTTTTTGTCCAAGGAGGTTTAAAGGATGAACGGAGGCACTTTTACACCAGGTACAGAGAAAAAGCGTCCTGGCATTTACTTTAATTTTAAAACAACAGCAGAGCAGCGAATTACTTTAGGCGAGCGAGGAACAGTTGCACTTCCTCTTGTCATGAGCTGGGGAGAACCAAAAACCTTTATTTCCGTTTCCGATATGGAAGACTTAAATAAAAAGGTCGGGCTCAACATTGATGATAAGTCACTTCTTCTTTTCCGTGAAGCGAAGAAAAAAGCGCAAACGGTCTTGCTTTACCGCCTAAACGAAGGAGAGCCAGCCAAAGCGGAAATCGCAGAAAACTTTGTGGTCACAGCCAATTATGGTGGTCAAAAAGGAAATGAGATTACCATTCAAGTGGCAGAAAATGTACTCGACAGCACAAAACGTGACGTTATCACCTATCTTGGAACAGATATTGTCGATAAACAGGTGGTCACAGATGTCAAAGATCTTGTGAAAAACAAATACGTTCAATTTTCTGGTGAAGGCGAAGCGGTCATTACTGCTGGAGCGGCTTTAAGCGGCGGGAAAAACGGTGTGGCAAGTGTCGCAGATTATACAGCTTTCCTAGAAGCAGCTGAAACGGAATACTTTGATGTTATTGCACTCCCAGTCGATAATAGTGAGCAATTAAAAGCAACATTCGCGTCATTTATTGAGCGTTTACGTAATAAGCAAGGACGTAAGGTGCAAGGCGTTGTGGCTAACTATGCAGCTGATCAAGAAGGTATCATCAATGTCACAAGCGGTGTTGTTTTAGAAGACGGAACAGAACTCGCGCCTGCTCAAACAACAGCTTGGGTCGCAGGAGCAAGTGCAGGAGCGACTTTTAATCAGTCACTGACCTTTGTTGAATACGAAGGCGCAGTCGATACATTAGAGCGTCTTGATAATGATCAAGTAGAATACCGTTTATCACAAGGAGAGTTTCTTTTCACTTTCGATGCAAGAGACCGCACGGTGAGCGTTGAAAAAGATATTAACTCTTTGACAAGCTTCACGGTTGAAAAGAACCAGCAAATGGCGAAAAACAAAATCATCCGTGTGCTAGATTCAATCAACAATGATTTAACATTTGAACTGAAAAATTTGATTAAATTACGCAAAGCCAATGGCAATGACATTCCAGCATCTGATGATGGAGTGCAGCTTGTGAAAACACTGATTACACAGTATCTCACACAACTTCAAGATGGCAGCGGTATTACAGGCTTTAACTCAGAAACAGACATCGTCATTGGCCTCAATGAAGATCGTGATGGATTTATCATCGATTTAGCAGTACAGCCAGTAGACGCAGCAGAAAAATTCTATTTCAATGTGGAGGTGAAGTAAGATGGCTTTTAAAGCGCAAAATACAATCTCAGGTAAAGAAGGTCGTCTTTTCTTAGAAGGTGAGGAGCTTGCCTTTATCAAAACGTTTGAAGCAAACGTGGAGAAAAATAAATCAGAAGTGAACGTAATGGGCCGCCGAATGACTGGCCATAAAACAACTGGGGCAAACGGAACAGGAACAGCAACATTCTATAAAGTTACGTCACGTTTCGTTCAACTCATGCTCAACTATGTGAAAAAAGGGGAAGATCCTTATTTCACTCTTCAAGCGGTAATTGATGATAAATCATCAGGCCGAGGCACAGAGCGTGTGACATTATTCGATGTCAACTTTGATTCAGCTAAAATTGCTGGACTAGATGTCGATTCAGAGGCACTTGAAGAAGAAGTTCCATTTACATTTGAAGACTTTGATCTGCCTGAAAAGCTGAAGAATTCTTTCTAAGAAATGCGGAGGAAATTAGCTAATTAATTAGCTAAATAAAAACCAAATATGCTATAATGCAAATGTAATGAAAAATGAATGCATTTGTAATGCACATTGCATTCAATGACACACAAAATTATGTTTACATGCAAAGCGATCTGCATACAATAAAAAGAAGCCAGGATGCGCTAACATCCCGGCAATGTACAATGAGGCCCTTCAAGGGGCTGGCTAATCGAATAGGATGTTCAGGATAGACTTTCCCTTTCACCTACCAAAGCTCAAGGGGGAGTCTATTTTTTGTTTATATACGTCAACAAAGCAAGGATAAACATCCCGAATAAAAGCATTAGGGAAATCGCTTGGAACGTTGACATGAGCATCACCCCCTTCCTATCGGGGATGAGCCAGACACCCTTGAGCAAGCCGTTCAATTGTACGAATTATATTATACATGAAAAGATTGGAAAGCACATTCAAAAAATGGATGTGCTTTTTTGCATTCAAAAAACAAACAAAAGGGAGTTTTTAAACATGAGCGAAAAACAAACATTTGATCTTTCATTTTTTATGCCAGGACAAACAGTAGAAGCGGAAGAGGTCAAAGTGCCAATTTCTAAGCGTTTTGTTGATAAAAAAGGGAATGTCATTCCTTTTGTCTTCAAAGCGATTACTACGGAACGTATTGATGAACTGGAAAAAGAAAACACCACGTTCAAAAATGTCAAAGGCAGAGGCCGCGTAAAAGACTTAGACAGCCAGCGCTTCTATGCACGAATTGCCATTGAATCGACGATTTATCCAGATTTCCGTTCAAAGGAATTAAGAGAAGCCTACAGCACACAAGATCCAGTTGAAGTTGCAAAACGTGTTTTATCTGTCGGCGGTGAATATGCAAACTGGTTAAACAAAGCGATTGAAATCAATGGATTTGAAGACGAAATTGAAGATTTAGAAGAAGCAGCAAAAAACTAATAAAAGATGGGGATAAGGAAGCGGTGTTTTTATATTACGCCATGCATGAGCTTCACTATTCTCCATCAGAACTCCTCGATTTATACGAAGCACCAAGACAATTTAAGGCATTCTTATTCGGACTCATCAGCTACAAACTCGACATGCTAGAAAAAGAAGCAAAGAAAGGAGGGAAATAAACTGGCGAAGCTCACTGCACGATTTGAATTAGAAGACAAAGTATCAAAGAAGCTGTTGCGCATTCAAAAACGATTTCAAACGTTTGAGAAGCAGCTCAAACCATTTAGAAAACCGGTGAAAATAAGCCTGGAAATGGATGAAAAGAAGCTAAGGAACCTCAATTTATCGATTAGAAGGTTATCTGTATTATCCATGAAGCTAGATCAAGGAATCTATCGTGATCTCAAATCATTAACAAACCAGCTGAACATGATACCGAAACAGATGGTCATAACCATTCAAGCAAAAGGACTAGATGTCATTAAATCCAGTATAGATCGCTTGAAACAATCACAAGCAAGTCCAATCCTGCTGACGTTCAAACTGAATGATCAGTTGTCAGGAAAAATGTCATCAATCAAAAAATCAATCCTTCAGCTCATGAACAGAACGTACTATATGAGATTAAACATGGTTGACCAAGCCACCGCTGCCATTCAACGAATCAAAAAGACACTCAAAAGCTTGACAATGGCTAAACATGAGATCAGAGTGTCTGTTCAAGACAATGCAAAGAGTAAGTTGAAAAAACGAGATCAGGCAGAGTCAGTTGTGAAAGAACAAAACATAAAAAAAGAACCTGAGGCTGTTAGTCCGTCGGTTAAAACGGATGAACCTAAACAGGGTTGGCTCCAGAGCCTTGCTAATAAAGGATTAAGTGAAATTGAAAAATATGCAGGTGATGTTGCAGACAAGGTGAAAGAAAAATTAAGTCCTAGAAAGTTTTGGGACGAAAAGGCACTTCCTTGGGTTGAAAATAAAATGGAAGAGTATAAGCAAGATGTAATCGGAAGAATAAAAGAGAAGATTAAATTTAATCCTGAAAAAAAACTAGATGAATTGGTGAAAACTGGATTAGATAGACTCTTAGGTGCAAGTAATCAATCAAGTGAAAATAACAGTACCACTCCGGCGCCAACAACAGCGCCAACAACAGCGCCAACAACGGCGCCAACAACAGCGCCAACAACAGCACCAACAACAGCACCAACAAATGCAGCTCCCAACAATAAACCTCAGCCGCGAGGTGGTAAAGGTTTGTTTCGCAATAGTTGTTGTCCCTGTTGTGCAAGAGGTTTAAGCAGGGGAGGATCTACTAAAACCAAAAATAGAAATGGTCAATCACCAAGACAACCTAGAAATCCAAATGCCACAACAAGAACCGAAATGAATAGAAGACCTCCAAGTAAATTAGGGGATGCGTTGAAAAATATCGGTAAAGGGAGCGGCAAATTATTAAAGAAAGTACCTATTCTAGGCAGTGTACTTAGTGCAACAAATCTAATCGGTATGAAAAAAGAGAATGCTGGTGAAAAGATCGGTGCGACTGGAGGCGGCATCGCCGGAGGGATGGCAGGTGCAGCAGCAGGTGCAGCTATTGGAAGTGTAGTACCAGGAGTAGGCACAGCCATTGGCGGCCTAGTAGGCGGCATCGCTGGCAGTATGGGCGGAGAATCTATCGGTGAAACAATTGGTAAATGGTTTGATGGCGGCGGATTTGAGAAGATTGGCCAAAAAGCCATTGAAATCAAAGATCAAATTGTTGAAGTGTGGTCTACAGTCGCAGACTGGTTTATCCAAAATGTGTGGACACCATTAAGCAGCACGGTTGGCACGGTAGCAACCACGATCTGGACAAGTCTAGTCAATGCCTGGACATGGATACAAGAAACATTCAGTGCAGTAGCAGGCTGGTTTATCGAAAACGTCTGGACACCACTAAGTGGTACAGTCGTTACAGTAGCAACCACGATTTGGACAAGTCTAGTCAATGCCTGGACATGGATACAAGAAACATTCAGTGCAGTTGCGGGCTGGTTTATCGAAAACGTCTGGACACCGCTAAGCGACACAGTCGTTACAGTAGCAACCACGATCTGGTCAAGTCTAGTCAATGCCTGGACGTGGATACAAGAAACATTCAGTGCAGTAGCAGGCTGGTTTATTGAGAATGTGTGGACACCGCTAAGCAGCACAGTTGTTACAGTCGCTACTGGGATTTGGACAGCATTATCAAATGCGTGGAAAACCATTCAATCAATTTTTGGAGCAGTATCCTCTTGGTTTATGAACAATGTATGGAATCCGCTTGTAGAAACGGTTGGAACCATCAAAGATAGCATTGGTAAGAAGTTTGAAGAAGCGTATAAAGTGGTGACAGATATATGGAATGGATTATCCAAATGGTTTAAAGATAATATTCAGACACCGATCGTAAAAGTGGCTGGTGCCATAAGTGATGGTTTTTCAGCAGCATTTGGTTGGGTTCAAAAGATTTTTGAAAAAGCAGGCGGTATTGTAGATGTTGTAATAAATTGGATCGTTGGAAAGAAAAAACCTGATAATAATGCAACAGGCGGCTATATCACCCAACCTACCTTATCATGGATTGGTGAAGCAGGTAACGAATTTGTCATTCCAACTCAAAATAACCGGGGACGCGGGAAGATGCTACTTGCACAGGCTGCTTCTCATCTTGGAATGTCTGTTGTGCCAAGCAGCAGCGGAGCAGCAAGTCCAGTTTCTAGCTCTTCAGCTCCAATAACGCCTAATGCTCCAGCAGCTCCAAATACTTCTGCCGGTTCGATTGGTGGAACGGTTTCAATGAATGGAAACATCCAATCTGCCAGCATAGGCGAGCAATTTAATCATGATTTTGAACAAGGGCTGAATCAAAAGGTGGTTTCACTTGATCAATGGAAGCAAAAAAACATTCAGCAGCCATTTAATCAAATGACATCAGATTCAGGAAAGTACGGACAACAAACGGTATCGGCATTTGCTACTGGCCAGCAAATGACACCAACAGGAACTGACAGCTTTTTGCAAAGTCGTGTAAAAGCACCATACCAACAAGTGATGACAGCATCACCAACTTGGGGTTCTGGAACTGTTAGTGGCTTTGCAACAGGTCAAAATGCCACATCAATTGGCACAAGTCAATACGTAGACCAACACGTCAAACAACCATTCCTGCAAGCCAAACAAGAATCACCAGGATGGGGTTCAGGAATGATCGATGCCTTCAATAGCGGCATGCGTTCAAAAGCAAGTGAAGTCACACAAGCTGCCAAAGAAATGGCGAAGAAAGTGGAACAGGCATTTAGAGAAGAACTAGACATTCATTCTCCTTCGCGTGTCATGATGAGTCTAGGGAAATTCGCATCGATCGGTGTCGTCAAAGGGCTCGATTCAGTTGATGTGAAAAAGTTTGCTGAAAATCAAGCGGGTTCATTAATCGGAGCGTTCAGCGGTATGGGTGCTTCAGGTCTCAGTGTTCAGCAATGGCTCATGGCAGCTCTGATGGCGACTGGCACATCGATGAGTTGGCTTCCAGGTCTTATGACAATCGCTCAGCACGAATCAAATGGTAACCCGAAAGCCATCAACTTGTGGGATTCCAACGCCAAGAAGGGAACGCCTTCTAAAGGGTTAATGCAAACCATTGGACCGACCTTCCATTCCAATAAAGGCAAGGGCATGAATGATATTTGGAACCCAATTCATAATGCCGTAGCAGCCATTAACTACATTAAGGGCAGATATGGAACAGTCTTCAATACACCGGGATTACGGAGTATGAGAAGAGGCGGTCCTTATAAAGGCTACGCCAATGGCGGTCTGATTACTCAGGAGCAGGTAGCTAGAGTCGGTGAAGGAAACAAACGCGAATGGATTATTCCAGAAGAAAGAGGCATTCGCGGGAGATATTTATTGACGCAGGCAGCAAAGGCACTTGGGATGCAAGTCTATGATCCATCAAATGCATCTGCTCCTTTACCAGAATCACAGATGCAGCAAGTCACCTCAGCACAGTCAGCTGGGACTGCAACAACGTCAGCCAATAAACAAATCACCATCCAGTTCAATGGTGATCAGCATTTCCATAATGGACAGGATCAGCAATCGCTTGTCGAAAAAATTAGACAAATGCTTGTAGACGAATTGGAAGTAGAGCTTCAGACAGGAACGAAAGGGGTCGTGATCGATGGGTAAATCAGTGTATCAATTGTGGATTTCCCAAGGCAAGGAGAAGTTGCGATTCCCTGTGCTTCCATCCGAACTTGAGATCACAAATAATGTACAAAATGAAACAGTGAAGGTCTCCTCCTTTGGAGAACTGACTTTTATTGATGTACCATCGGCTAAACAAGTATCATTCACCTCATTATTTCCTAAGAAATATTCGCCAATTGCTGAATATAAAAGCATTCCATCACCAGAGAATGCAATAGCGAAAATTGAACGAATGATGCGTTCAAAGAAGTCTGTGCGACTGATTGTGACAGGGACTAAAATCAATATGACGTGCAGCATTGAGAGCTTCACTCACAAGGAAGGGTCTTATGACATAGGGGATCGTGAATTTACGATCGAGTTAAAGGAATATAAAACCGCATCGCCTAGGAAAATCAAACGAAAGAAAAAAGCGAAACAAACCAAAAAGAAAAGACCCTCAAAAACACCACCAAAATTGTACACTGTCAAAAAAGGAGATACTCTTTGGGCCATTTCAGGCCGTTTTTATGGCGATAGTACAAAATGGCGGCGTATTTGGAATGCCAATAAAGCAGCGATGATCAAACGAAGTAAACGCAATATTAAACAGCCGGGACATTGGATTTTTCCAGGGCAAAAATTGAAAATACCACAATAGGGGGGCTGACATTGATTGAGCTTTTTGCCATCAGAAGCGGCACGATGTATGAGCTTGTCACAGAGAGTGTGACACTTCAGGGGCAAAGGTATCAGGCCCCTCGCTCTATTCAGGCGAACATTATCACAAAGCAAGGCAGTCAAACATATTACCGTGTCTCAGAAGGAGACACGGTTCTTTTTAAATGGAAAGGAAAAGAGCTGTTCAGAGGCATCGTGTTTTCTAGGACGCCTGTTGAAGGAAAGCTGACCTTTACCGCATACGATATGCTCCAATATTTAGTGAAAAACCAAGATGTATATGTTTTTTCAAATCAACGAGCAGATCAAATTTTGAGGCGGATCGGGGCAGACTTTCAAATTCCTATGACATCCATCGCAAATACAGGACATGTCATGAAGTCTCTCGTTTTTAAAAATGACACGAGTTTATATGACATCATTTTAAAAGCATTGAAAGAAACGAAACGGCAAACCGGTAGAAATTATCAAATTTATTCTGCTAAAGGCAAGATGGGGCTGAGAGCTTGGCCCGATCCAGAGGACGTGTGGGTCATTGAATCAGGCGTCAACCTCATCGGTTATCAGTACAGCACCTCCATTGAAGAGACAGCAACACGTGTGAAGATGCGCACGTCTGTAGACGAACAGGGGAAGAATAAGAAAAAAGGTAGCAAATCAGATATTGTGGTGATCGAACAGGACAAAGCGGGTCAGAGTCAGTATGGCATTTTACAGCATGTGGAGACGGTCACAGGTCAAATCAACCAGCCGCAGCTTCAAAAAAGAGCGAAAGTACGCCTAGCTGAAAAAAAAGGCGTCAAACAAGAAGTGAAAAGCATACAAGCACTCGGAATCCCTGAACTGCAAAGCGGTCTGCCAATCTATTTGAAAATCCCTGAAATCAACATCAAAAAAACCTACTGGATCGATCAAGACAAGCATGAATTCAATGGAGTGAAGCACACCATGACAATTGACGTCGTTGAGAAAAATTCCATGCCAAAGGGTGATCAAGCATGAGATTAAGTGAAGCAATTAAACGACTCGCTGTCAATGCAGTAGATGCAGCTTCTCCAATTGATCTGGTGATTGGAGAGGTCACAATGGCTTCGCCTCTTCACATCCGATTAAATGAGAACAGTAAGCTGATCATTCCAGAAGAACTACTCATTTGGCCCAAACGCTTAAATAAGGGTGAGGATGATGAGTTGAAAAAGGGAGACAGCATTATGGTACTTGCAATGGCAGGAGGGCAGTCCTTTTACATCATCGACAAATTGTAAGGGAGGTGATGAATGTGGCACTTTCACCAGAGGAAGAAATCGAGGAAACAGAAGAAGACGAAGAGGTAGAAACCTCGACGACGTATCGCATAGATTTTGAAAATGGTAGGCTGACAAATGAAGCCATTACAGGCATTGAAGCGATCCGTCAATTTATTTATATGACATTGAGAACAGAGCGCTATGCACACCCCATTTACAGTCACGACATTGGTACTGAAATTCAGGAGCTATTGACCGATACAGAAGCAACAGATGAATACAAAGAAATGGAGATTCCAAGATTGCTAGAAGAAGCATTGGTCGTTGATGAGCGGATTGATCATATTGAAGAGATAGAGGTCACGAAGCAAAATGATGCCTTTCAAGTCAAACTAGCCATTGTCACAGATGAAGGCACATTAGAAATAGAGGAGGTGATGGAGGGAGATGTTTGAGGAGCAAACGTATGAGGCGTTGATGGAAAGAATGCTGGACAGGCTGCCAGATGACATAGATAAAAGAGAAAACAGCGTCATTTGGAATGCCTTGGCACCTGCTGCTGCTGAACTGGCTCAGTCGTATATTTGGCTTGATCAAGTATTTGAGCTTGTCTTTGCTGATACAGCACAGGGGGATTTTTTAGATCGACGAGCAGCAGAAGTGGGGATTGAACGAAAGCCAGCCACCAAAGCGGTCTGGTCCGTAACCATTCAACCAGAGAACGTAAATATTCCAGCAGGATCAAGATTCTTTATTGAAGATGTTTATTTTCAATTTTCAAAGGACGGTACACTAGAATGCGAGACAACAGGTACAGTCGGCAATGGGCAATTAACAGGTCAGCCGCTGCTATCGCTTGATACCATTCCGGGTCTAGAGTCGATGATCATGAAGGAATTGGTGATACCAGGGCAAGAGGAAGAAGATGATGCGTCATTATACGATCGGTATTTAATACGCGCAAGGCGAGAGGCTGTCAGTGCCAACAGAGCACATTACAAAAAGTGGGCCGAGGAAGTGGTTGGTGTCGGCAGAGCGAAAGTGTTCCCGCTATGGAATGGAGAGGGAACGGTCAAAATTGTCATCACAGATGGCAATCTAGATGTAGCATCTGAGCTTCTTGTCAAAAGGGTCCAGGAGTATATCGATCCTGTACCGGGAGAAGGAGAAGGGCAAGCTCCTATTGGCTCAAAAGCAACAGTGGAAAGCGCCAAGTGGCTGGATATTGACATAGAAGTGTCCGTCGAACTTCAGATGGACTGGACACTTGAGGGTGCGCAAAAAGAAATAGAAGAAAAGGTCAAAGCACTGTTAAAATCAATCGCATTTGAAAAAAGTACGATTCGAATGTCCGCCTTAAATGATATTTTGTACCATTCAGAGAGTGTGTCCGATTATGCAAACGTCTTATTGAATGGGGAGTCAAAAAACTTAGTATTACAGGACATTGAGATACCACGTCTGAGGCAGGTGAAGGTTATTGAGCAAACTTGATGAAATGAAAAACTACTTGCCGCCTTATTTCACAGAGATTTATGATGTGGATCATTTACTAAAAACGGAGGCGCCAGAGTTTGAACAATTGGACGAATCTATTTTTGATGTAACGGATCAGTTCTTCCCTTTAACAGCGACGTGGGGATTGAATCGTTGGGAAAGAATGCTCAAGGTGCAGCGAGAGTCAGATGATTCGATTGAGCTGCGCAGGGCACGATTACTTAATATGATGTCGAACATTCCACCAATTACGTATCTGTCATTAGAGAAATCTGTGAATCGATTTCTTAAAAATCCGAGTGCAATCATCCGTCTTACAGTCAACCGTTATCATTTTGCATTGCGTGTGAACCTGGATGACCTGCAAAACACAAGATATATCGTCGAAATACTCGAAACGTTAAAGCCAGCACATTTGGCGTATACGTTCACCGCCATTCATCATACCGATGTTCATGAAACAAATGATCATCACCAGCGGCTCACACTGCGAAGCAGAGTGGGCTTTTTCGATCATATTCCAATTTTACTCAATGGTGAATTCGTATTAAATGGAACGTTCTATCTCAGCGGGATACGAGGTACTACGGAGGTCCCTGCTCGCTTTCGGCATTCATTAAAGATGAGAATGCCGCTTCAACAAGAGAAAGAGACAGCATATCGTCTGAATTATGTTATGACTGGAGCATCGCATGAAACGAAGCAAGCAGCTACGCTGACTTTGCGCGCAAAGAACCAGCTTTCACATCAAACGAAAAAGAGGATGACGTTCCGCTTACCAGTACATGTTCAAAATGAACAAGGCGGCAGTTTACTGATCAAGGAGCATTACTGGATTCTCGATGGATCCGTTCCACTTGATGGATCAAAAATGCTGGCAGCAACTTCTAAAAAAATAGACCTATAAGGAGGATCACAATGGCTGATCAATTAACCGTAACCACACTATATGCACGTCAACAAATGGCAAAGGCACGAGCAGAAGGAACAAAACTCACAAAAGTCGTCAAAATGGCATTCGGAAATGGAGGAACAAAGGATGGAAAACCGATCTCTCTTGACGGAACAGAACAAGCACTCAAAAAAGAACTGATTCAAAAAAATATTGACTCGTTTACCTTCATGGAACCGGCAAAAATCCGCTACACCTGCACCATCGCTGAAGGAGAACTAGCAGGCGAAGTCATCAATGAACTAGCCCTTGTCGACGAAGCCGGCAAATTCACCGCCATCCGCACCATGACAGACAAACAAAAAGACGGCGACATCGAATTTGTTTTTGAGATTGATGATATTTATTAAGGGAGGGGAAAAGAAGTGGACATAAAATCACCTTTACCGTTTGAAACCTCTGACAAAGCCCATGCCAACTTATTTAACCGGATGGTCAACACACTTGTGGAGAATGACAATGCGCTCAGTCAACAAATAGCAGGGATCACGAATGAAAGCTTGTTTATTTTAACAGGCGACCAAGCCATTCAAGATGCATCAGTCAGCGGTGAGGAATATCCAATTGGCATTACGTTTATGGATATTGGCCAAGCCAATGATAAGGGATATCCGACGAGATATGGCTTTGTGAAGAATGAGAAGATCAGTAATTTTCGATTTGTACAATACTATTATGGTACTGGAAACGAAGCTGGTAATTATTTTGATAGTACTGGAATTTGGTGCAGGCATTGGTGGACGGGATCGGGGTGGACAGACTGGCATAAACTCTCTGGTTTTCTTCATACGAATATTGGCACAACTGGTAAGCAGCTGCTTAATAATGCAGAGCGACAAAAAATCCTTTTTAATCGAAAAATAAAAGATAGTCACAATCATTTTGATATAAAAAATAGTCGTTTTATTTGTCCGGAAAACGGTATGTATCTAGTAAACGCTGGAGTCTATATTGAGACGGTTCAAATGTATGCAAATTTTGAGCTGTCTATTTTTTTAAATGGTAAAAATTATAAAAATATATCTCATTATAGACATCTCCCTGCCACACCCTCTGAAACGGCAAAACTTGATATAGGTTTATATGGGGCTGCGAATGTGCCAGCGAATAAAGGAGATTACATTGAAATTTACATGTATATAGGATATGCGGGAAATTCCGATCGTTATATATCTGATAATTCAGGCTGGTACAACTATTTCGATATTACGGAATTAGGCGGCCGTAATTTTCCGAGAGTGTAGGAGGAGTCAGATGATTTTATATGAAGCCATTAAGTATAAATACCCCGATGCGGACCCCCAAAAAGATTTTGAACTAAGAAATGATGGTGACGGTTCGTATATAAACGAGTGGCATTTAGATGTGAAAAAGCCAACGACAGAAGAATTGAAAAAATGGTGGGAGGAATCCCAAACCAACCCGAGGTATCAACCACCTCTTCCACTAGATTATCTAGCACAAGAAGTAGCCAAAGAAAAGCTAGTGAGAAAACAGCTTGAACATCAATGTGATCTTCTAACAAACGAACTAAAAGCGCTGAAAAATGAGATCCTCTTAATTAAAGGAGGGAGTGAAACATGAATTATTGGGTCATGGCATTATATTTTCAATGGGTGACACCTGGGTTGGTCAAACAAGCCATTGAATTAGGGGATTGTTCAATGGAAGAGATGAAAGAGGGATATCACCAGCACATACTGACTTTAGAGCAATTAAAAGAAATTGACCCAAACTTTCTGAAAGAAGGAGTAGATCGAAATGGAGATAAAAAAACCAAACTCATTTGAAGTTAGCGACAAAGCCCATGCTGATTTATTCAATGACATGGTAAAGGTTTTACTTGAGAATGATCAAGGACTGTTAGAACAACTCATTGGCCATATTGATGACACCAAGCCACATGCATCTGAAGAAGAGAAGAAGAAATGGAATGAATCGCAGTTATATAAGATCACAGGTGATGACGGCAAACACTTGATCTCTGTTTCAGCTGACAAAAATATTTATGATGAGATAAAAGATAAGGGGACCTGTACTTTCATTGCATCCCCAGGGGTAGAAGATTCCCCTGCACCCAGCAATGCTTATTTAAGAGGAATACAGACTGTTGGACAAAATAACATTGGTACTGGATTTGCGGTAGACACGTCGGGTTATGCATATTACTTCTTCTATAATTCTACCCATGTATCTATCACTTGGACGCAGCTGCCGAGAACAGTTGATAAAGATAAATGGAATGGAAGCCAATTAATTAAAATTACAAATGACACGGGTGGCGTACGTGTATCTGTAGGAACTACAGAGAGTTTACTCGATAAAATTACACAGGCGGGAAAGGCATTTGGCACGTTTTATTCTCCAGCTGGTGTACAGGACAATCCTTCGGCTTTATCTGCACGAGGTTTTTATCACTTTACATCTGCGGACAGTAATAACATGGGGACGTTTGGGTGGGTGATTGCTGTAGATTATCGCAATAACGTCTTTACGAATTATCTTGATTTAAATTTAGGCTGGCAGGGCTGGCGTAGGTTACTGTCTGCTGCGGATGAAGAGGTGAAGTGGAACAAGGTAGAACTTCCGCAGCTCGATAATGGTTGGAAAATATATAATTCTGTCGATGGTATTCCCCACACCGTGCAATATAGTAAAGATGCATTAGGTGTGGTTGAAATTATTGGGTCAATTACCGGTGGTAAGGTTGGTTTTGACTCTGTTGCTTTTACCTTAAAAGAAGGATTTAGACCAATACAATCGACTCACTTTATTGGAGTAGCGTCAAGCATAGGTAAGAGTAGTACACCACAAATTCATAGGACATCAATCGGGACAGATGGAAAAGTTTGTGTCCAATATTGTTCTAATGATCTGAATCCTAATGAATTTATCACATTTGGTTTCCGATTTAGAACGAAGTGAACTAGCTGCTGTTATCATAATATCGCTTAAATAATAAAGTTTTTTTGGAAGGAGAAATCATTATAAAAACACCTCAACCTTTTAAGACGAGTGATAAAGCTCATGCAGATCTCTTTAACGATTTAGTGGAAATTTTGATTGAAAATGATCAGGAACTACTAGAACAATTCAACCTTCATAAGGGAGATCCAATTCCTCACGTATCTGGTTCAGAAAAGAAAAAATGGAATGAATCACAGCTATATAAACTGACAAATGATAACGGGTCCCAATTGATTAATATCCCTGCTGGTGGCAGTATCTATGAGGGAATTAAAGCGCTAGGGGCTTGCTCATTTTATGCGCCAGGTGGTTCTGGAGTAGTCGATTCTCCAGCTATAGGAAATGCTGCATTAAGAGGCTTTCAGCTAGTAGGTCAAAATAATATCGGTGTAGGAATCGCAATCGACACTTCAGGTAATGCATTTTGTTTTTACTATCATGTGAATGACATTGCGATCAATTGGCTGCAAATGCCTACTCAAAACGAAAAAAACAAATGGGACGCAGGACAACTATCTAAAATTACTGCTGACGATGGAAAAGCTTTTGAAAGAATTAATGCGGATGATCCTAGTATTTTAGATAAGCTGATAAAATTGCCGGGAGTTCATTCATGGTACATTCATGAAGCACATCCAGATCTTCCGACAAGAAGTTCCATGAGGGCTTTGTCTGTTTTTAGTGAAAATACCTATGGATGGGTCATCGGTGCAAACAATACAGGAGATGTCTATATTAACCGTTCAACAACTGATGTAACGGGTACACAACAAGAGTGGAGCGGTTGGAAACGTCTCAATGACCATAACCTATTAAATTCAAAGGGATTAAGACTTTCAATGTCAATAGGAACTGATATTTTAACGCTGCCATCCGGCTTTTACTTTGCTGTAGGATCTAATATTGTAAATATGCCTGTCGATAATGATTCTTCTTGGTTTAATATCGATATCTTAGAAACTGTAAATGGTAGAAAGACCATTCATGTCTGTAGAAGTTACGACAACACTCATTGGTTCGGAACGGTCCATACTGATGGTGTTTTTAAAGGGTGGAAAAAACTAGCGACTGATGCTGATTTTGAAAATGTTAAGTGGCTAAATGTAACCTTAGGTAATGGTTCTTCTATTGGAGAAAGACCAGTTGAATATACTAGATGGGGAAATTTATTATTGTTGAGAGGTCACCTAAAAGCAAATAGAGAAGTTATCTGTGGAAGTATTCCAATTACAGGCTTACCAGATAAAGGCCTAGTAGTATCAGTTCCCGTATCAGGTACAACGGGTCATAGTAAATTACTTATATACAAAACAGGAGAGCTAAAGCTAACTGGTTTATTATCAGCAAATGATAGTGCAGTAACTGGCTACTATTTAGACATGGTTGTTCCATTAAATTAAGGAAGTGATACAAATGATACAAGCCTATGAATACAATCATCGATACGAGTTGGTCAGACCTATAGAAGTGTCTCAGGTGGATGACGAAGGAAATTATGTAGTGCCAGATCAATGTACAACAATTGCTCCACCTAATAATCCATCCTTCTATAAAGCAGCATTTGATGTAAAAAAACAACAATGGTATGAATCAGCGACCCAAGAGTATATAGACAGCTTAAAACCGGCCCCACTCCCGCCAAGTGATATCGAACTTTTAAAGAAACAAAATGCTTTGTTATCAAAACAATTAACGCAGCTATTAGCTATGCAAAAAGTAGGTGCTTCAGAATGATGTTTCCAACTGTAGCGGATATCAAACAATTCTGGGACTGGCAGTGTTACGGCCCAGAGGACATTGCATTTTATGTAAGCATTGGCTGGATCTCGGCAGAAGACTATCAAAATATAACTGGAGAAATATACAAAGCCTAATGGCTTTATTTTTTTGCCGGAAAGAAGGTGATTCAAATGGAAGTAGATGTCGTTAAAATTTAATTTCATAAGACCTAATTACCTTTCTTACTGTTTAATGTGCTCAATACAAAAAGGAACGAGAACAGGGGCTCACAATATTATTGAAATAATTGGTTCAATTATGGGGAAAAGATAACACTCCACAAATTCATAGAGTGTCTATCTGTATTTACTGATGAAAAAGCTGCGTGTCATAATTAGAATGAATGTATTACTTTTGGTGAAAGTTAAAAAATTATTAATCGATAAAACTCGAAACAACATACGAAATTGTAGAAAGGAGAAAACACAATGGATATAAAAACTCCACGTTCTTTCGAGACGAGTGACAAGGCTCATGCTGATTTATTCAACGATATGTTGAAAACATTGCTCCATAACGATACTGGTATATCAGAACAAATAACTCTTCATATCAATGATCCGAGCCAACACTCTTCAGAAGTAGAAAAAAAGAAATGGAATGAATCGCAGCTGTATAAAATTACAGGAGATAATGGAGTACAACTTTTAAATGTTCCTGTCGGCTCAAAAATTTTTGACTCAATTAAAGAAAAAGGAACATGCACTTTTTATGCTCCCAGCGGAATAGAGGATAGCCCTTCACAATATGCCATTAGAGGGATACAGACAGTGGGGCAAAATAATATTGGAACAGGTTTCGCAATAGACACAGCAGGCAATGCATATTACTTCTACTATAATTTTGGCCATATATCTATTACTTGGACGCAGCTGCCGACAATAGCTGATAAAGATAGATGGAATAATGGTCAATTATATAGATTGACCGAAAATAATGGTAAGCCAATTTATAGAGGTGTAAGTGAAATCACAGATTACAACGAGATAACTGATACAGGGCTTTATCTTATCTATAACAAAGGTCTAAACGCGCCTGAATTAATTGGTGGAGCCTTTATGATTGTAGTCAGTTATGGGACTACCCTATTACAAACTGTATATGAGAAAGAAGGACGTAAATCATACTACAGAGTTAAAAAAACAGATTCTACATGGACTAAGTGGACACGTGTCCTTACAGATGATGATATAAGCAGTACATGGAATCAAGTAACGTTAGTCGCTGGCACAACAATAAAACATTTTGCGGGAAACCCTCTCAAATTCTCCATACGTCTAAATACTTTACACATTCGGGGATCGTTTGAAGGAGTTCCAGCAAATGAAACAGTCATAGCACGTTTTACTCAAAAACCTTCAGCTAAAACTGTGTTTGTCGGCGCAACGGTAGGGTCCTATGGAGCTGCTAGATTTATACTTGATACAGATGGTTCATTACGTTTTGATGGAATGTCCGCCAATGATAACTCATATGTAAGCAGATTTGAATTAAATGAATCTATTCCACTATGGTAAAGGAGGGAAGATAAATGCACATTTATTACTATGACGAGAAGTTTAAATATCAAGGCGAAGATGTAATAAGTGATTATGATGAGATGCCGAAAAAAGCGACGGATGTAAGACCGAAAGAGAATTTATATGTTCCTGAATATGATGAGGAAACGAGAGAGTGGTTTGAATCAGCATCCAAAGAGTATATCGATAGCTTAAAGCCAGCCTTTTTTCCACCAAGTGATATAGAACTTTTAAAGAAGCAAAATGCTAATCTGCTTCAGCAACTTGCAGAGTCAGAAAAAAGAGCAGAGGAACAATCAAAAACAACAGCAGAACTTGTCATGTTACTGACTGAAAAGGGGGTAATTTAATTGAATTGGTTCCATAGTATTTCATTGTTCTATCAATGGAAGTGTTATGAAAATGAAGATGTAGCAAAATTTGTTCGTTTCGAGAAGATTACGCCAAAACAATACAAAGAAATAACAAACGAAGAATATGCAACTAACGCTGAATAGGCGTTTTTATTTTGCCTTCTTTTAGAATGTGCAAAGTGAGGGAGTAGGTGAGTGTAGTGGAAATGGATTTGACTCAATATTTAATGACACAAGGACCGTTTGCGGTGTTGTTCTGTTGGGTGCTGTTTTACGTATTAAACACAACAAAAGAACGAGAAAACAAACTCAATGAGCAAATCGAAGCGCAAAATGATGTGTTAGCAAAGTTTAGTGAGAAGTATGACGTCGTGATCGACAAGCTCGATAAAATTGAACGGAATTTAAAATAGGAGGAAAACATCATGAAAACATTCGACAAAGGCACTGTGATTCGCACAGTGCTTCTTTTTATTGCGCTTATCAACCAAACGCTTGTCATGTTTGGACAAACAGTGCTGCCGATTAGCGAGGAGCAAGTGCAAACCGCAGGAGAGGCACTATATGTGGCAGGTTCCACAATTTTCACTATGGTCACTGCCGTGATCGCTTGGTTTAAAAATAATTATGTGACCTATAAAGGTCAATTGCAAAAAGATGCCCTGAAACAAAAAGGGTTAACAAAATAATTTTTGAAGGAGAAACAATATGGTGAAGATCATTCAAGCACTCATCCCAAAACAAAATCGCAACAGACCAGGAAACAGGATGAAGCCGCTCTATATTACGGTGCATAATACGTCGAACACTGGACGGGGGGCTGATGCGGCAAATCATGCAGCATTTGTTGCTCGGGCAAGTACCGGGGTTAGCTGGCACTACACGGTCGATGATCAGGTCATTTATCAGCATTTACCTTTAAACGAAAATGGCTGGCATGCAGGAGATGGCAGGGGAACCGGCAATATGAAATCAATTGGAATTGAAATTTGTGAAAATGCAGACGGTAACTTTGAACAAGCCGTTAAAAACGCCCAATGGCTCATTCGAAAACTGATGGGGGATTTAGGAATTCCTTTATCAAACGTGGTGCCGCATAAGCATTGGAGCGGGAAAGAGTGTCCGCGTAAGCTGTTAAATCGTTGGGATGGCTTCAAGGCGGGTATTGCATCAGCATCAAGTCAAATGACAACAGCTAAACCGGTGAAAGAAACATCTATCAAAACCATATCAACGAGATCAACATCTAAAAACAACAAGGTCAAAAAAACATACAGTTTGCCTGCAGGTATTTTAAAAGTGACGAAGCCTCTTATGAAAGGGTCAGCTGTAAAGGCCGTACAACAAGCCTTAGCATCGATTTATTTTTATCCTGATAAGGGAGCGATCAATAATGGAATCGATGGGTACTACGGACCCAAGACTGCGAATGCAGTGTCTCGATTTCAAATGATGCATGGGTTAACCCCAGATGGCATATATGGTCCAAAGACCAAAGAAACATTAAGAAAGGTCATAGAAAGTTAACACATATGGAATGAATCAACCCTTATTTATTATAAAAAAGTAAAATAAAACCATTTTTGGTTTTATTTGTTGTATAATAGTAAAAATGAATGGAGGGGTTGTATGAAGCGGATAAGTGTAATGATGTCTCTTTGTTTCATTGTCATGTTCCATTTTAATATGGAAAAGGTTGCAGCTAAGACCATTTATCGAGAAGTAGAAGTTGATTTCATCATGACGGAACAGGAAAAATATCTGTGGGTACCAGGAGGTCAAAATAACCCTGAACAATATCCATCTACTCACGGCTACCAATTTTCTATACTAAATGCAGAGGGTTGTACTTTAGAGGTGACACTCTTCAGAACATCCTTATCAGGAACGGATTTTCCGTCATCAGTCAAAGAGTATACAGGTAACCAATATGATCTAAGTGCAACAGACCGAATTTTATCAAGTGGGCGCTACATTTATAGACCCCATGGTATTAAACTGACTAAAAAAGAAGGCTGTGGGGATGTTGAGATAAAAGGAGTCTTTGGTTATCAAATTCAAGAACCAGACAAATAAGCTTTTATGAGCAAAATCAAATGAAAAAGCCTATCCATCATTGGATAGGCTTTTGATAATGGAGCATAGCGGGATCGAACCGCTGACCTCTACGCTGCCAGCGTAGCGCTCTCCCAGCTGAGCTAATGCCCCGAGTATGACGACATAACTTATTATAATCAATCCTCCTGTGAAATTCAAGCTGTAAAACACAAACACCCCGGCTATTTTTCTTTCTGATCAATCGGAATATAGTCAAAGATGTCTCCCGAATGAACCGAGTGGGCTAATCGTCTAAGCCAGTCATAATAGGCTTTTGAGCTTTCAAGCTGTTCAATGAGCTGTTTCGCTTCCTCTTTTTCATGTTCCTCCGCCTGATCATCACGAGCTACATCTTGAAGGCGTTCTTGCGCTTCTTCAATCGCTGCTAGATTGACCTCAACCTCTCGTTCCCATTTTTGCGGGAAGAAGTTCATGAAAAACTTAAAAAAGTCTTTCTCAGCAACAAAGCTGTGTTTTCTTCGGCCACGGTGAAAGGTCTTTTTGACAATATTCATGTCTTGCAGTTTTTTCACACCCGTACTCATACTAGGCTTACTCATTTGCAGCTCTTCACGCATTTCATCCAGCGTCATTTCCTCATTTAAATACATCGTCCCATATAGAATACCCGCACTTCTAGTAATGCCATAGAGATCCATTGTTTCAGCGATGGAATCAATGACGAGATCTTTAGCAGCTAAAATGCGTTCCTCTGCTTGTGGCTGTTCCTGCTTTTTCATCTTGTCCCTGCTTTCTATTAAGTGAATTCAATACGTTCAAAAAAATCTTTATGGACTATATGTTAACGAAAGAATGCAAAATGTCAAAATAAAAGAAGCATATCCACCCTTTGACAGAAAAATTTGAACATGTTAAGTTAATTATGTTCAAAACGTTAAATTTTTATTTAACAAACTTACCAAAGAGAATCAGAGGAGGTTCCTTCTATGAGTCAAACACTATTTATCGATGGACAATGGGTTGGCGCTAAGAGTGGCGACACAAGAGATATCATCAATCCATTTAATCAAGAAGTGATCGCGACAGTCAGTGAAGGATCAAGAAATGACGCGCAGTTAGCCATTAAGGCAGCAAGAAAAACCTTCGATCAAGGTGATTGGGCAAACATGCCTGGACTTGAAAGAGGAAATATTGTGTTCAAAATTGCGGAATTGATTAGGCGAGACCTAGATGAATTAGCCAAATTAGAATCACTTGATACGGGTAAAACATTAGAAGAAAGCAAAGCTGATATGGACGATATTGCGAACGTGTTCCAATATTATGCGGGGCTTGCTGATAAGGATGGCGGGGAAATCATTGTATCGCCTATTCCAAACTCAAAAAGCGAATTAGTCCGAGAACCTGTCGGTGTATGCGGTCAAATCACTCCTTGGAACTATCCATTGCTTCAAGCGAGCTGGAAAATCGCTCCTGCCCTTGCAGCTGGAAATACAATCGTACTAAAGCCAAGTGAAATTACACCATTAACCACGATCAAAGTTTTCAAACTTATGGAAGAAGCGGGTGTTCCAGCAGGCGTTGCCAACTTAGTGCTTGGACCTGGAGCAACTGTTGGAGATGAGCTGGCTGTCAATGACCAAGTCGATTTAATTTCATTCACAGGCGGTATTGAAACAGGTAAGAAAATCATGCAGGGAGCCAGCGGGAATGTGAAGAAAATCGCCCTTGAGCTCGGCGGGAAAAACCCGAATATCGTCTTTCAAGATGCTGATTTAGACGTAGCGGTTGACCAGGCAATGAATGCTGTGTTTTTCCATGCAGGGCAAGTGTGTTCAGCAGGTTCACGCTTGTTAGTGGAAGAATCCATTCACGATGAATTTTTAGAAGAACTGGTGAAGCGTACGAAAAAAATCAAGCTAGGCAACGGCTTTGATGAAGGAACCCAGAGCGGACCGCTTATCTCAGCTGAGCATCGAGAAAAAGTAGAAAAATACGTCAGCATCGGTTTAGACGAAGGCGCAACATTAGAAACAGGTGGGAAACGACCTGATGCAGAAGAGCTTCAAAAAGGATTCTTCTACTTGCCGACGATTTTCTCAGGCTGTACATCAGAGATGCGAATTGTACAGGAAGAAGTGTTTGGACCAGTCCTCACTGTCGAATCCTTCCGATCAGAGGAAGAAGTCATCGAGCTGGCAAATGACACGATTTATGGTTTAGCAGGAGCGGTGTGGTCTTCTGATATCGGCAAAGCCGAACGAGTGGCTCGTCAATTAAGATTAGGCACGGTATGGATCAACGACTTCCATCCTTATTTTGCCCAAGCACCGTGGGGCGGATATAAACAATCAGGTCTTGGACGTGAATTAGGACGTACGGGCCTTGAAGAATATACGGAACTAAAACATTTATATCGAAATACAAAACCAGAAGCGGTTCATTGGTTTAAATAAATATCACTTATCTGGAGGAGATTCTATATGACTTTAAATATGAAAATTGAAAGCATGCAAAAATTCCATACGTTTGAAATTCCGACTGTCATCAAGCATGGCATTGGGGCAGTGAAACATGTTGGGGAAGAAGTGAAAACATACGGCGTTTCAAAGGTATTGCTTGTGACAGATCCTGGTATTTATCAAGCAGGTGTTGTAGATCCAGTGATTGCTTCATTAAAAGAAGCGCAAGTTGATGTGGTTCTATTTAATAAAGTAGAACCAAACCCGCCAGTCCGTTTAGTGAGTGAAGGATCTGCGTTATATGAAAAAGAAGGCTGTAATGGTTTAGTCGCAGTAGGCGGCGGAAGCTCAATGGATACAGCGAAGGCTATCGGTGTGGAAGCGACTCATGAAGGATCAGTTCTTGATTACGAAGCGGCTGAGGGGAAAAAACCGCTTGAAAATAGAATCCCTCCGTTAACCACAATTCCGACAACGGCTGGTACAGGTTCAGAGGTCACGCAGTGGGCAGTGATCACTGACGAAGAAAGGGAATTCAAATTCAACACAGGTGGACCGCTCATTGCAGCTCACCTAACAGTGATTGATCCTGAGCTTCATGTATCTATGCCGCCGCATGTGACGGCAATGACGGGTATCGATGCGCTTGCGCACGCGATCGAATGCTATACGATGAAGTTTGCTCAGCCAATTACAGATGCGGTAGCGCTCATGGCCATTGAATATGCTGCTCATTATATTCGCCGTGCCTTTGCCGATGGAGAGGATTTGGAAGCAAGATATGGCATGGCACAAGCTGCGATGCTTGCCGGACTTTCCTATGGCAGTGAATCAGCTGGCGCAGCCCATGCGATGAGCCAAACGCTTGGAGGCATTATTCCAGTCGCACATGGTCAATGTGTAGCGGCAATGATGGGACCTGTCATGGAATATAACTGGAAAGGGTACCCAGAGAAATTCGCTCGAATTGCGCAAGCATTCGGTATTGATACAAGCAGAATGACAACAGAGGAAGCTGCAAAAGCAGCAGTGAATTGGATGTATGATTTAGTGGAAGACCTAGAAGTTCCTTCATTAGAAGAACAAGGTGTACCAAAAGATATGATCGACCGTTTATCTAAAGAAGCAATGAAAGATCCGCAAACAGTTGGAAACCCAAGAGACCTGAACGAAAAAGCATACAACTGGATTTACGCTCGCTGCTTTGATTTAACACCTAAAACAGTGTAACAATGAAAAAAGGCTCCCAAAAGGGAGTCTTTTTTACATCTTATAGCTGTTCTTTAATTTCTTTAATTTGATGAATATGGCGCTTTTCATGTGCGCCGATAAAATCAAGGTATTGCTTTAATGAAAGTTCTTCAAACACAGGATGTGCAATCACGCGTTTGAAATCTTCCTCTGTAAACGTTGATAAAATTTGATTGAGCTTCTCACGAGCTGTATCAAGCTCATCTTTTAAATGTGTAGGTGTCACATGCTTGCGCTCTGGTTCAACAATACTAGGCGCGGTGGCTTTTCTTGAACGATCCTCTGCCATTTCCACCGGCTTTGGCTCATATTCTTTAATCGGTGCTTTTTTCCCCTCGGCAGCTAGATGTTTTGCTGCAACTAGGTCCATCTTCTTTAAATGATCTGCAACTTCTTGAATACTCCAAGTATCATCAGATAATTTTTGATTTAATTGTTCTTCGCTCAATCCTTGCAGCTCCTGCCACAATTCTTGTCTTGCTTCATGTAATAAACTCATTTCTCTCACCTCAAGATCAAATTTTATCATACTGGTACAAGACAATCATTCTTTAGCTATCCGAGAAATCCTTTAATGAATTGTGATGAAAAATGAAACCTTTACAAAAGTGGTTCGTATTACCTGTTAGAAGGAATACACTTGGATGTGAGCATGGTCTAAATGAATGAAAGGCTGCTCATTTCATAAAGAAAGGGTGAGGAAGATGGATGTGTTTGGGCTACCTCTTCAGACGCTGTACTTATACATATTGATGGTATCAGGAATCCTGACGCTTGTTTTCGTCTTTTTTGGCGATGTATTTGATGGATTGTTTGAAGCGATTCCTGTCCCGTTCCTTCAACCAACATTAATCCTCGCATTTCTTACCTTTTTCTCGGCTGGAGGATTTATCTCTGAAAAAACAGCAATTGTAGGAAGTGGACTTGGCGCCGTATTATCTGCCATCCTCGCAGTGGTTCTCGTTACTTGTTTACATGTATTTGTCTTAGTCCCGCTTTCCTCTGCTGAAGAATCTCTTTCATATACGGAGGCCGACCTAAAAGGAAGAACTGGGGAGATCATTGTATCTGTACCAAAAGATGGGTTTGGAGAAGTGCTGTTAATTAGTAACAGCGGAAAAATCTCAAAGCCTGCCGTCAGTTTCGACGAAGAGGAGATTCCATATGGAACCCGGGTGCTGGTCGTCGAAGTGAACAAAGGCGTGTTATCTGTTATACCAAATGAAGAAATCTAGGAGGGAATGCTATGCCAGGAACAACCATATTAATTATTATTGGAATTGTGCTTGTGATTCTCATTGCACTTATTGGTGTATTTGTTTCGAAATACCGGACTGCTGGTCCAGATGAAGCATTAATCGTCACAGGAAGTTACCTCGGAAGTAAAAATGTCCACGTGGATGAAGGTGGAAACAAGATTAAGATTGTAAGAGGTGGAGGTACCTTTGTACTCCCTGTTTTTCAACAAGCAGAGCCGCTCAGCTTACTATCTAGCAAGCTAGATGTTTCAACGCCTGAAGTCTATACTGAACAGGGTGTACCGGTCATGGCGGATGGAACGGCCATCATTAAAATTGGCGGATCAATTGAAGAAATCGCCACTGCTGCAGAGCAGTTTTTAGGGAAAACAAAAGAAGATCGTGAAAATGAAGCAAGAGAAGTACTAGAAGGACACCTTCGCTCCATTTTAGGGTCAATGACAGTTGAAGAGATTTATAAAAACAGAGAGAAATTTTCTCAAGAAGTACAGCGTGTCGCTTCTCAAGATCTAGCGAAAATGGGTCTTGTCATTGTATCGTTTACAATCAAAGATGTCCGTGATAAAAATGGCTATTTAGAATCACTAGGTAAACCTAGAATTGCTCAAGTGAAACGCGATGCAGATATTGCGACAGCAGAAGCAGATAAAGAAACACGTATCAAACGTGCAGAAGCAGATAAAGATGCGAAGAAATCTGAGCTTGAGCGTGCCACTGAAATCGCTGAAGCAGAAAAAATCAATGAGCTGAAAAGAGCAGAATTCAGACGTGAACAAGATACAGCAAAAGCAAGCGCTGACCAAGCGTACGATCTTGAAACAGCTCGTAATCGTCAGCACGTAACTGAACAAGAAATGCAAGTCAAAATCATTGAACGTCAGAAGCAAATTGAATTAGAAGAAAAAGAGATCCAGCGTCGTGAGCGTCAATACGATTCTGAAGTGAAAAAGAAAGCAGATGCGGACCGTTATGCTGTTGAGCAGTCGGCTGCGGCGGAAAAAGCGAAGCGTCTTGCAGAAGCAGATGCGAAGAAATACAGCATTGAAGCAATGGCAAAAGCAGAAGCAGAGAAAGTTCGGATTGACGGGCTTGCCAAAGCAGAAGCCGATCGTGCAAAAGGGGAAACAGAAGCAGAAGTCATTAGGTTGAAAGGACTTGCGGAAGCAGAAGCAAAAGAGAAAATTGCAGAAGCATTCGAACAGTATGGTCAAGCGGCGATTCTTGATATGATTGTGAAAATGCTACCTGAATATGCGAAACAAGTATCTGCTCCACTTTCTAACATTGATAAAATTACAGTTGTTGATACAGGTGGTAACGGGGAAGGCAGCGGCGCCAACAAAGTGACCGGCTATGCGACAAACCTTATGTCCAGTCTTCAAGAAAGTCTGAAAGCTTCCTCTGGAATTGATGTTAAAGAAATTATTGAGAATTTCTCTGGCAAAGGCAATGTGAAACAAAGCATCCAAGAACTGACGAATGAAATCAAACAGCCAAGAAAAAAAGAAATCGCTGATCGTCAAATAGAAGAATAAAAATCAAAAGACACCTTCTGATAGAGGGTGTCTATTTTACTTGGGGCACATGCCGGTGTCTTTTGATAGATGAAGAGAGATTCACAAGAATGCCTGCAGATATCATCATGAACACCAATGAAGATCCGCCGTAGCTAATAAAGGGAAGAGGAATGCCTGTAATGGGGAGAAGCCCAAAGACAGCTCCTAGATTAAAGGCTGCTTGAATCATAATTTGAAAAGTAAGCCCGATCGTTAATAGCTTTCCAAATGGATCTTGTAAACCTTGAACGATTCGAACGGCGCGATACATGATGAGTAGGTAGGCACCCATCACAAACAACAGCCCCATGATTCCCAGCTCTTCACTAATGATGGCCATAATAAAATCTGTATGGGCTTCAGGAAGAAATCCTAGTTTTTGTATGCTTCCGCCTAAACCATTCCCGGTCAGTCCTCCTGAATCCATGGCGAGATAGGAATGGATCAGCTGATAACCATCTCCATCTTCATACATGAAAGGATCACGAAAAGAAGTGATCCGTTTCAAACGATAAGGAGCGGTCACAGCAAAAAAAGTGATCCCTGCCGCAGCCGTCGAACCTAGTAGAATGAGGTGGCGTGTTTTAAGTCCAGCACATAATAAGACGATACCGCAGCTCAATAAAATAGAAACTGCTGTACCTAAATCTGGCTGTTTTAAAATCAATAAAAAAGCTAGACTTAAAAGAAGAAGTGGAGGTAGTACTCCTTTTTTAAAGGATGTAATGTACGCTTGTTTCCTTGCATATACATAGGCGAAATAGATGATCATCACTAATTTCACAGCCTCAGAAGGCTGGATGATCAAAGAGCCCAATTGAATCCATCGTTGTGAATTGTTTTTGACAACACCGATTCCAGGAAGCAGGACAAGGAGAAGACATAACAATGACAGCATCACAAGCCACCGAATCCATTTACGGTAAGCTTGATATGGAACAAGGGCCGCAGCGATGAAAAAGAAGAACCCAATCAAAAGCCATTGCCACTGTTTCATGAAGAAGTAGCTGCCCTGTCCATATTTTATTTCGCCTAAAGGATAACTCGCACTGTACACCATCAGCAATCCAAAGAAACAAAGACAAACAATCGTCCCAGCAAGAATGTGGTCGATTTTTTTTAGGTGAGAAAGAATCAATGACATCACCTTCAATCCCAGTTACGTCCAAACATGTAGGATGAGGACCTCAGATTGACACTAAATACAAGGCCAATGGCGATCATATTGGTTAAAAGCGCACTGCCCCCATAGCTGATAAAAGGAAGGGCAAGACCAGTCACAGGCATTAGCCCTACTGTCATCCCAACGTTTTGGAAGACTTGAAAGACGATCAGCCCAACCACCCCAGCACATATATAAAGCCCATAAAGGGTATTCGCATTCATAGCCACATGAATCATTCGATAGACCATCATAAGATATAAACAGATCAATAGGGAGGCGCCGATAAAACCAAACTCCTCGCCAATGACTGCAAATATAAAATCTGTATGGGCTTCAGGGATATTTCCCCCTTGTACTTGATTTCCTTTTGTATACCCGCTTCCTGATAATTGTCCTGACCCAATGCCAAGCATTGCTTGTTTCAGTTGATACCCATATGTCGAATCAAATTCATCTGGGGAGAGCCACCCATAAATGCGATCAAGCTGATGAGGTTTAATCACTTTTGTAAAGTGCTCAAAATGTTCATTGTGCAAGTAGGTCAAAAATGCAAGAAGCGCGAGAAAAGAAGCGATTAATGCAGCGATCATCTTACTTGAAATGCCTGACACAAGCATCAGTGTAAAAGCAATAGACAAGATCACAAGTGCCGTCCCCAAATCTGGCTGAATTAAAATCAGGAAAAAAGGAACGGCGGTCCAGCATATGATGTTCATTGTAGGAATCATGCTTTCTTTAAACGAAAAGCGCTGATGTTTGTATCGATTTAAAATAGCCGCTAACAGAAGAATGACAAAAATTTTCATGAATTCTGATGGTTGCACTTTCATGGGTCCCAAGCTGATCCACCTTTGAGAGCCATTTTGATTCGTGCCAAAAAAATGAACGAGAATGATGAGGAAGAGACCACCTGCAAATAATCGAAAAGATAACCGCTCAAGCAGTTCATAATCAAAGTAAGCAACTGCCGCCATAAGGCCAAAGCCGACGATATACCAGAAAACTTGTCTTTTGACGAAATAAAACATATCTTGCGTTTCATACTGTCCCGATCCGCTATACACAGCCAGCAGGCTGATCACAAAGAAGCAAATGACAGTGAATAATAATGCGAAGTCAATGCTGTTCTGTTTTTTCATGTCTCCGTCACCTGCTATGACCTATTTGTCAGCTGGTTTAATACGACCTGCACCGCTGCAGCGTCATCAATATAGCCGATCGGAAAAATATAATCTGGTATTAAATCAACGGGCATAATGAAGTAAAGTAATGCGCCTCCCATCAACATCAATTCTCGAGAAGTCCCCCGTCCGCTCATGAACGAGCAGTACATGCTTTTCAATTGATCAAGAAATGGCCCAACACCACTTATCGTATCTATCTTTTTTTCAAACTTTGCTGAGATCGTTTCTTTTCCCTCTTCTGATTGACTATAGGTCTCATATTCATTTAACTTCTGTTTCAATTCATTCTCGCTGAACGTCCCGTCATAGACATCATGATCTTTCAGCGTTCGCTCAATCTCTTCTACGGCTTGAATGAACGTATTACCGTGAACTCTTTCGTTTTTAATTGAAAATCCAGCCGTGGCCAATAGATGATCTAAAGAAATGTGTAGAGCATCTGAAAGCCGCTGTAAATGGTTCAAAGTCGGTTTTCTTTTTCCGTTCATGATTCTAGACAGTGTGGCTTTATCAATTTCTGTTTGTGTACTGAGTTCTCTTAATGAAAGAGAACGTATTTGCAGTTGTTCTTTTAAAAACTGCCGAAGCTCAGTTGTTTTAAATTCCATCTCTTTCTTCACCCTTTTCATAAAGTTCAACTCTTCAATAGAAGAAGTCGTACCCAATATATAGGGGTGTTGACAAAATGTCAACGAATATCCATTAAGGATTGAATTTTATAAAATAGCAACTTATCATATGAAACATAGAGTAAGAAATGGCTAAAAGGGGTGTGCAGATGAAGGTTAGACATGAAGTACATAATGATATTCCTAAAATTGCCGAAATTCATGTGAAGAGCTGGCAAACGACTTATCATGGCATTATTTCACAAGAGTATTTAGATGCTTTGAATGTAGAGGAGCGGGAAGAGAGCTGGAGAAGCAAGTCACTTGAAGGCACGTTTGTCGCAGAGGATGCTGACGGAGTATTTGGTTTTGCTTCCTTCGGAAAACAGCGTGATGAGAGATATTCAATATATGATGGTGAGCTTTATGCCATCTATTTGTTGCAGAGAAAACAGAAATCAGGAGCGGGTATGGCTTTGATTGCAAAAGGTGTGGATTATTTAATAGAGAAAGGCTATCAGAATATGCTGCTCTGGGTATTTGAGCAAAATTCAGCGAAGCAATTTTATCAAAAACTTCAACCTAGTTTTGCCGTCACCAGCCAGTTTGAGCTGGCTGGTGAGAACCATGAAGAAATAGGGTATGGATGGGAACTATCTGTACTAAGTGCTCATGTTCAACAGATTATATCGTCAGCTTCCAGTAATAATGAGAGAAAAAAGTAAAAAGGGTGGCGAGTAAAATATAAGATATAAAAGGAGAAGCCTCTACTTTTCCTTTCACACCTGCTATTTTTAATGCCTCATAGAAACTGGCCAAAAAGTAGGCGAGACTGAGGATGTAACAGCACAGCATAATGGAGTAAGGATTCATTGTCGTACCTCCAGCATGAAATCTTCTACTATTAATAGATTCAATAGAGCAGCAAATTATGCATAAAAAAATAACCCGCTGAAACAGCTGGGTTATTTTTGTCGAGGAAAAACCAAACGAGACGCACTAGGAATGAGTAAACAAAGAACAATACTACAAATGATAAATGAAGGAATCATATATGTGCTGTTATAAACTAATGAATACACCCATCCTGGTGTTCCTTTTGGTGCATAATGAGAAAAGAAAACTACACCTGAAATAAAGAACGTCAGCAGTCTGAAGAAACTGGCGACAAATACAGCTAGGATAATATAGAAGAATTGTTTCTTTCGCTTTTTATCCTGAATGGCTTTTTTAATTGATCCTGAGAATAGCCCGCTTAAACAAATCACAACAGATGCGACAAAGTAATCGAGAAATCCTTGTACAGGTGTAGCAATAATAGGATTGTTCATCAGCTGTAGTCCTGCGATTAACACACCGATGATAAATCCAGCAGACACGCTCCATCTAATGGACATGAGAATGACAGGAATCATGATCAGTGCAATTGACCCGCCGTTTGGCATTCTTAAAAAGAGACCTGATAAATAATCTAAAACAAGTGCAAGAGAAGTCATGATGGCGATCTCCATCAGTCGTACTAATTGATTTGATTGTTGCATAAAAAAATCCCCTTTTCACGAATTGTGCAAGGAGAGACCATGTCAGGATGAGTATGTGATTCATAGAAAAACATAACGGCTTGCATACATGCATGTATGCAAGTGATTCCACATTCCTACTTCAGTATTAACTGACAGGTTCAAAGGGTCAGAACAACGAATTGTTCACTCTCAGCACGAGGCTCCCCCTGCGGTTATTAAATTTCAATCTATTATAAATATACTAAAGACCTACAGGATCAACAATAGTGAATTACGGAGTTAAGCCCTTTTTGTACGAATATATAGGAAGAGATCAGGAAAAATAAATTATTTAGAAAAAATACTTGTTTCTTCTTTTAAAAGGTGTTATATTTGTATTCGCCGCTGAAACAGCGCGGTTGAGAAATAACATTCAAGAAAAAAGTTGTTGACTTCATCTTGATAGAATGTTATATTAATAAAGTCGCCTCTGAGCGATAACAAAGATGATCTTTGAAAACTAAACAAGACAAAACGTACCTGTTAATTCGAGTTTTTATAAAAAATCCTATGATACATCATAGGTAGTCAGTCAGACTGACGAGGCAGGAAATGATCACATGCTAAGTTCGCTACATCGTGTAGCAACGCATGTGTGATATGCATCCTGCATACCTCGGAGAGTTTGATCCTGGCTCAGGACGAACGCTGGCGGCGTGCCTAA